>ENA-OQHF01000044-OQHF01000044.1-human-gut-metagenome-genome-assembly--contig:-NODE-44-length-68783-cov-10.349321_pt1 | contig 68783 bp, 67 predicted proteins | sample MGYA00242559_ERZ504709 | MGnify/ENA primary metagenome ERZ504709 (study PRJEB26092, sample SAMD00036203) | human gut metagenome | host: Homo sapiens | study: EMG produced TPA metagenomics assembly of... | reverse complement strand
GCCCTCTCTAAGCGTATCTCAGAGAGTGATCTTGATAGATTTTCAAAGGATAGTTATGTGAGAAGAAGTGAGGAGGATGATTAACAGTGACAGTAGATGTGTTAGGTACTGAATATACAGTAACAAGAAACACCTCAGCTATTGAAGGGGATAGGTGCTGACGGAATTTGTCAACCTTATAATCGAAAAAATCATTTACAGAGATCTTAAGGATTTTCTGGAGGATATAGACTCAATATCAGCAAAGAAAGCAAGACGGGATGAAGTTATCAGACATGAGGTATCACGCTTTCTTTGCTGAGTCTGGCTTATCAGGGTATGGAGATGATGAGGTACTTGTAGACTGGATAGCTAAGCAGATGCCATAAGATTGATAAGGTAGTGAGTAAGATCTTAAAATCTGAGGAGGAAAATAGTTAATGGATTTTATGGATAAAGCAAACGCTTTCCTTGAAAAGCTGGAAGAGTCCGGGATCAGTATTCTGAATCAGGACGGGGAAACGGCAGTAATTTGTGAGGATTGTGTAGCAGTAATAAAGAAAGCAGGGAAGACAACGTGGGGTTGACGTTTGTAAAATCAGGTGGAGCGGCTGGAGTACAAAGTGGGATTTACTCAAAAGGATGTAGAGGATTTTCAGATCCTTGATGAGCTTATGGGAGGTGCTGAGAATGTCGGAGATTGATGATCTGGTAGCAAGCGTAAATAAGAAGTATAAAACAAACATTGTGAGGAAAGCCTCTGAGCTCAAGAGTGTGGAGTTTATCCCGTATAGCTCCCCTAAGATGAATTATCTTACAAGAGGAGGAGTCCCGGTGGGGAGAATGATAGAGCTTGTAGGACTCCCTCAGAGTGGAAAGACAACTACTACATTGGATGTAGTAGCAAACTTTCAGAAAAAGTATCCAGACAAGTATTGTGTGTATCTGGATGCAGAGAACACAATAGACAAAGAATGGGGAGAAACTCTGGGAGTAGATTGGAGTAAGGTTATACTGATCCAGCCTGAGAGTGAATACGGGGAGGAGCTCCTTGATATGCTCTTAGATTACATAAGATCCGGTAAGATAGGCTTAGCAGTCTTAGACAGTGCTCCTTTTATCGTACCTAAAGCAGTACAGGAGAAAGGGCTGGATGAGAAGAGTTACGGCGGCAATAGTGCTCTTATGAAAGCCTTTTGTGATGAGCTGCTCCATCTCCCGGATATCTGCATCCGACTTTGCAACCATATTTTTTGCTTTTTCTGTCAGGGAAATCTTTTTTAATCTCGCATCGCAGCTTACGGACTCCCGCACGATCAGTCCTTTCCGCTCCATCAGCTGAAGCATGTTAGAAGCCGTTGCACGGGACACTTTAAATTCCTGTTCAATGTCTTTCTGATAGATTTCCGTATCCGCATGGTCATTCAGGTAACCGAGTGTCCACCGCTGCATTCCTGTGATATCACCCTCATTCTCGATCCTTTTCGCTTCCATCTGCTTATGAATGCGGTTATGGATCAACCGCATTTTATATCCTACACTGTCTTCGTGTCTCATTTTTCTTCTTTTCTCCCCTTCGAAAATTCATTGTTGACATTCACAGACGAATGCCGTATAAATATATAGTTAGCACACTAACAAATAAAAATCAACAATAATTTAGAAAAGGATGTGAAAATATGTTAAAAACTCTTGGAGCACAAATAAAAGAGTTTAAAAAGGAGTCTTTTCTTACTCCGGTCTTCATGATCTTAGAAGTTCTCATGGAGACGATCATACCTCTCATGATGGCATCCATTATCGATAACGGTGTGGAAAAGGGCGATATCCATCATATTTACGTGATGGGCGGTCTGATGATCGTGACTGCCTGTGTCTCTCTTTTTGCAGGTGTGATGGGGGGAAAATACGGTGCGAGAGCCTCTACCGGTTTTGCCCGCAACTTAAGAAAGGCAATGTATGAAAATATCCAGACATTCTCTTTCTCCAATATTGACAAATTCAGCACCGCAGGGCTTGTCACAAGACTGACCACAGATGTCACCAACATCCAGATGGCTTATCAGATGATCCTGCGCATGTGCGTCCGCGCACCGATCACTCTGGTCTGTGCCATGATCATGGCTTTTTTTATTAATGCAAAACTTGCCTGTATCTACCTCGCAGCAGTGATCTTACTTGGTATCATACTTGCTTTTATCACAGTCAGGGCTCATAAATATTTTACCCAGGTATTTCCGAAATATGATGACTTAAACGCATCTGTCCAGGAAAATGTCTCTGCGATCCGCGTGGTAAAAGCCTACGTCCGTGAAGATTTTGAAAAGGACCGTTTCAAAAAAGCAAGTGAAAATATTTACAAAATGTTTGTCAAAGCAGAGGGCGTTATCGTATTTAATAATCCTGTCATGATGGCTGCCGTGTATACCTGCATCATCCTGATCAGCTGGATCGGTGCCAAAATGATCGTGGTAAATTCTCTTACCACCGGTGAATTGATGAGCCTTCTCACTTACTGCATGAACATTATGATGAGCCTCATGATGCTCTCCACGGTTTTTGTCATGATCACCATGAGTATCGCAAGTGCCGAGCGTATCTGTGAAGTCTTAAATGAAAAGAGTGATATCACAAACCCAGAAAACCCGGACCATGAAGTAACCGACGGAAGCATCCGATTTGACCATGTGACATTCCGATACAATAAAACCTCTGATACCCCTGTTTTGGACGATATCAATCTCTCCATCGCCTCAGGCGAGACCATCGGTATCATCGGTGGAACTGGAAGTTCGAAATCTTCCTTAGTCAACCTGATCAGCCGTCTGTATGATGTATCGGAAGGTGCCGTCTACGTTGGCGGTAAAGATGTCCGCTCCTACGACCTCGACACACTTCGTAACGAAGTGTCCGTTGTATTACAGAATAATGTGCTTTTCTCCGGCTCGATCTATGACAATCTCCGCTGGGGAAACCCGGATGCAACCGATGAACAATGTCGGCATGCCTGCGACCTTGCCTGCGCTTCAGAATTTATCAACCGTTTTCCGGATGGCTATAACACGCACATTGAACAGGGTGGTTCCAATGTCTCCGGTGGACAGAAACAGCGTCTGTGTATCGCAAGAGCACTGTTAAAGGACCCGAAAATTTTAATTTTAGACGACAGTACCAGTGCGGTTGATACGGCAACCGATGCAAAAATCCGTAAGGCATTTGCCGAAGAGATCCCAAATACGACAAAACTTATCATTGCGCAGCGGATCTCCTCTGTCATGAATGCAGACCGCATCATTGTATTGAACAACGGCGTTGTGGACGGCTTCGGTTCCCATGAAGAACTTATGGAAACAAATGCGATTTACCGCGAAGTATATGAATCCCAGACACAGGGAAGCGGTGATTTTGATGAAGGAGGTGCAAAATAATGGCAGAAAAAAATTCATGGACCTATGCGTGGCAATGCACGCGGACCAAGACCAATGTTGCAATCCGGGAAAACTACTGCTGCGCCTGCTCTCTTATATTTTTAAGAACTATGGCTTTGCATGTATCGTTGTCGTGATCTGCCTGTTTATCACTGTTTTTTCGAGTGTACAGGGTACCTTATTCATGCAGACACTGATCGACGATTACATCATTCCATTAACAAAACAGGCCTCCCCTGATTTCACGGAACTCGCCCATGCGATCGGACGCGTTGCAATTTTCTATGCGTGTGGTGTGCTTGCTTCCTTTGCACAGTCCAAAATTATGGTATACGTCACACAGGGAACACTCCGGAACTTAAGAAACGATATGTTCATCCATATGGAAGGACTCCCGATCCGTTACTTTGACACTCACCCACATGGTGATATTATGTCAACCTATACGAACGATATTGATACCCTGCGCCAGATGATCAGTCAGAGTATCCCGCAGGTTTTAAACAGTGCGGTTACGATTGTCAGTGTCCTTGGCGCCATGATCGTTTTAAACATCCCACTGACGATCATCACACTTTTTATGGTTGGAGTCATGCTCTATGCCACCAAAGTGGTAGGTGGTGCCAGTGCCAAGTACTTTATCGCCCAACAGCGTGATATCGCCACGGTCAACGGTTATATTGAAGAGATGATGAATGGCCAGAAGGTAGTAAAGGTCTTTACCCATGAGGAAGAAAGTATTGCAGACTTCAACAAGCTGAATGACCAGTTATTTGAAAGTGCTGATAACGCGAACAAATTTGGTAATATCTTAATGCCGATCAATGCACAGCTTGGAAATGTAAGTTATGTTCTGGTCGCCTTAGTCGGCGGCATCCTCGCCCTGGAAGGTATAGGCGGTTTTACCCTCGGTAAACTGGCAAGCTTCCTCACATTCAATAAGAGCTTCAGCCAGCCGATCAACCAGTTAAGCATGCAGATCAACAATATCGTCATGGCGCTTGCAGGTTCCGAGCGGATCTTCAATCTGCTGGATGAAAAACCGGAAACGGACGAGGGATACGTGACTTTAGTGCGTGCGAAAAAGGAAAATGGCCAGATTACAGAGTGCAGCGAGCGTACCGGAATGTGGGCATGGAAGCATGTGCATCAGGCAGACGGTTCTGTCGACTACATTGAGTTAAAGGGTGATGTGGTATTTGATGATGTCGATTTTGGATACAATCCTGACAAAATGGTTCTGCACAACGTAGACCTTTTTGCCACTCCAGGACAGAAGATCGCTTTCGTTGGAAGTACCGGTGCCGGAAAAACAACGATCACAAACCTGATCAACCGCTTCTACGATATTCAGGATGGCAAGATCCGCTACGACGGCATTAACATTAATAAGATCAAAAAAGACGACCTGCGTCATTCCCTTGGAATCGTATTGCAGGATACCCATCTATTTACCGCAACTGTAATGGAAAATATCCGTTACGGAAAACTGGATGCGACAGACGAGGAAGTCATCGCTGCTGCAAAACTTGCAAATGCAGACACCTTCATCCATCAGCTTCCGGACGGCTACAACACATTGCTGACCGGAGACGGCGCAAACTTAAGCCAGGGACAGCGCCAGCTGCTTGCGATCGCCCGTGCCGCCATTGCTGATCCTCCTGTCCTGATCCTCGATGAGGCAACCTCCTCCATCGATACCAGAACGGAAAAGATCGTACAGGATGGTATGGATAAGCTGATGCGCGGACGTACGACTTTTGTCATCGCACACCGTCTCTCCACTGTCCGCAACAGTGACTGTATCATGGTCTTAGAGCAGGGGCGCATCATTGAACGCGGCAGCCATGAGCAGTTGATGGAAGAACATGGAAAATACTATCAGCTTTATACCGGAAATCTGGCTGAGTAATATCTGACCGGCATTCCGTAACGTAATGTTGCAGATTTTGTGGTGCTTTTATAGGTTGTGAAAGGGCAAATATAAGCGCCCTCTCACAAGGCAGAATTTTATAGGTTTATGAAAAGAAAAACGGTACAGACGAAATATGATGTTCCTGTTCGCCGGGCATTCCGCTGGGCTTCTGAGCAAAAATTTTGTGAAGCAGAGGCTTCACGAAAATTTTAGAATCCCAGCTCCATGGCTCACGAAGGAAAATCATATTTGTCTGCACCGTTTTTCTTTCATTTACGTTACGAATGACTTGTGAGAGGACGCTTATACATGCCCGGTCAACGTTATGAATTGCACCACAAAGTCTGCGATTTACGTTGTGGAACTCCGGTTATTGGATGAGTGCCTATAAAGAAAGGTGGCGACAAAATGCAGTCGAATTCAAGTGACATAGTTTCAAACGGCTTTCTCATTATCTAAAGTGTTCACCTCCTCAAAATGGAAGTTATCGAAGAGCATCCCCTAATTGCAGCAAGCCACTACGGATACTTTCTCCAGCTCCACCAATAGCCTGCGCTATAATGATTGCAGCAACTATGATTGCTACTGCAACAATAATCTTTCCAATCAAATGTTGATATTCTTTCATTTCGATTACCTCCATCTACAAATCCCAATTGACAAAATCATTAATACCATAATTCTACCATAATCATACTTACAATTCTATTTTATTCTGTTAAAATTCATTTATTTCAAGGATACAGATTGAATTTTGGTATTATCCTGTAGGTACTCATCCCATAACTGCGATTTACGTATTGGAAGTTATCTGTTCTTAAAATTACAAAAATCACCTTTGGTCAGTTCATAATCAACCGTTGACTGTAACTCTCCCAGCTGGTTTTTCCATGAATCACAATGAATTGCAATTCTTTTAAAGCCCAATTTCTCATATACATGCTGTGCTCTGGTATTATTCAGATTTGTATCCAAAAAGATAAGTTGTGCACCCATATGAAATAGTTCTTCAATCAACATACTTAACACAATCTTTCCAAGTCCTTTTTCCTGATAATCAAACTCACATATCTTTATTCCAATCTCATATTTTGCATTTTCATACACGTAAAAACTCATTTCTCCGATTAACGTATTTTTATATACTATCATTAATCGCCTTCTGGTCTCATCACTATCATTCACAATTTGTTTTTTTATTTCGGTTGCAGTTGTCCCAAGTCCATTAGGAAATCCTGCATGTGCCATTACTTTTCCGTCATTCCACCATTTTGCTAATTGCTCACAGTCCTTTTTCTCTGCATTTCTAATACATTAGCTGATCATATTTTATGTTCATAAAAAATCCTCACTTTCAGCTCGGTCAATTCCGCTTTGTTAAATTTAATCATACCTGCAATCCTATTTGGCTCTGTAAAAAATCATTTAAAGAATTTGTAATTGATTTATTTCGAGGATGCAGGTTGAGTTTTGATGTTACCCTGTAGGTACTCATCCCATAACGTAAAGTGCAGATTCTGTGGTGCGATTCACAGCGTAAATTGTCAAACCTCCAGTTTCCGGTAAACCGTAACATACATGGTAATAAAGCAGGCCAGTCCCCCGATCAGGTTTGAGATTGGTTCTGCAAGAAATACGCCTGTCACGCCGATTTCCGGGATCATTGGCAGTAAAAACGTAAGCGGCACAACAATGATCACCTTCCTTAACATGGAAAAGAAGATTGCCTGCTTTGATTTTCCAAGTGCCTGAAACGTTGTCTGCCCGGTGAATTGAAATGCCATGAAGAAAAATCCGAAGAAATAGATATGCATGGATTTTACCGTAAGTGGCAGCAACTCTGCATCTTTATTAAAGATCATCACAAACTGGTTCGGAAATAACATTGTCATTCCCCACGCAAATAATGTATAAACCAGAAGAATGACCGCCGTATAGCGGATTGTCTGCTTTACTCTCCCATATTCTTTCGCACCGTAATTAAAGCTCATGACCGGCTGTGCTCCATTTCCAACACCGGAAACCGGCATATGGATCACTTCACGCACAGAATTGATGATTGTCATCGCTGCGATATACATATCTCCGCCATACATCGCCAGATTAATATTACATACCATCTGCACGAGACTGTTCGTCACAGACATGGTAAAACCGGATAAACCGAGCACAAGAATCTTTTTGACACGGTCTGTTTTTAATTTTAAATAATTTTTGTCTAACCGAATTGTCGCCTTTTTCCCGGTAAGGAACCGGAGTGTCCAGCAGGCGGCTGCAAACTGCGAGATCACCGTTGCCAGCGCTGCTCCCTGTACACCCATTTTCATTTCAAAAATAAAAATTGGATCCAAAATCAGGTTGCAGACTGCACCGATCGATACCGTCATCATTCCGATATTGGCAAAGCCCTGCGCATTGATAAATGCATTCATACCAAGGTTTAACATCACAAAAAGTGTTCCGCATAAGTAGATTGAGAGATAAGAATCCGCATATCCGTAAATATTTTTGCTTGCACCAAGCAGGTATAGCATCGGCCTTTTTACCAGAAACATCACCACACTGAACACTACTCCAATGACCACTAACAGGTTGAATGAATTGCCTAAAATATACTTTGCTTCCTCTTCATTTCCTTTTCCCCTCTCTATAGAAAAAAGAGGAGCACCGCCCATTCCTACCAGATTGGCAAAAGCAATTGCCAGTGTGCAGATTGGGAATGCCACTCCAAGTCCGGTCAAAGCCTCCGTCGCATGATCCGGGATACGTCCGATAAATACCCGGTCAATAATGTTATATAAAATATTGACAAATTGTGCCAGCGTCATCGGAAGCGCAATCCGTGCCATATGGGATAAAATACTTCCCTTCGAAAAATCATTTTGTACTGCCATTTTTATAACTTCTCTTTAAAATTTTTTACTGCTGCCACTGCAACACCAATATCGATCACTTTGTTTTCTGCTCTGCTTTCATGAGTTTCTTCCCTGTCGCGCAGATATCATTTAACACACAGCGGTCACAATGCGGATTTGTCCGTGCTGTACAGACATCCCTGCCATGCTCCACCAATCTGTGACAGAAATCATTCCCCTCTTCCGGTGGAATGATCTTCCACAGTTCCATCTCTACTTTTTTCGGTTCCTTGATGTCTTTTACCAGTCCCATGCGGTTCACCAGACGGATACAGTGTGTGTCTGTGACGATCGCCGGTTTTCCGAACACATCCCCCATGATCAGATTCGCACTTTTGCGTCCGACCCCCGGAAGTTTCAACAGTGCATCAAAATCATCCGGCACTTTTCCACCGTACTGCTCTTTTAGCATTTTCATGCATGCACTGATATCTTTTGCCTTACTTTTTCCAAGTCCGCATGGACGCACAATCTCCTCTATCTCAGAGACACCGGCTGCCGCTAATGCGTCGACATCCGGGAACTTCTCATATAACTTTTCCACGATCACATTGACTCTCGCATCCGTACACTGCGCAGCCAGACGGACACTCACCAAAAGTTTCCATGCCTCATCATAGTCCAACGTACATCCCGCGTCCGGATACGCTTCTTTCAAACGTTTGATAATCTCAAGTGCTAACTGTTTTTTTGTCATATCTGCTTCCTCGATTTTCTGCCTTCCAAATCTACTGTTTTTTCTTGTATTGCAAAGTCTGATCCTGTTTAGACTGTTTTCTCCTGCATCTCATCCAGTTCTGTCTCCGTCTCCACCAGACGGTCTAAAATGCTCTCCTGATTGCTCTGCTCCGCCGCAATCGCCTGCTCCAATTCTGTCAATTTCTCATAGTCCGTGGCGAGTGCCGTGTCCATCTGCTGCATTTGCAGCTCTGCGAGCCGTTCCTCACTCTCACCGAGCATTTTTTCATACTTGACAAGCTGCTGCTTTAATCTGGAAATAATCTTGCCCGGATTATAATACGTCTTTTTATCAAACACATCGGATAACGTTGGCGGATTACTCTGACTTCCGACTTGTGATATATTTCTGTTATCTGCTGCTTCGCCAGCTACGTTTCTGGATTTTCCACTGTTTCCTGCGGCATTTGTTTTGTTTCCACCAATCAGTCCCTGTGCTTCTTTCTGCTTCTGCTCCAGATATTCCTCATAAGTGCACGGATAATACTGTACTTTATCTGCCTGAAAATCAAGGATTCCCGTTGCGATTTCCTTAATAAAATACCGGTCATGCGAGACAAATAAAACTGTTCCCGTATAACTTTTTAACATCTGCTCCAATGCTTCTTTTCCAACGATATCCATATGGTTTGTCGGCTCGTCCAGAATCAGAAGATTCGGTCTGCGCTTAAACATTTTACATAAAGCAAGACGCACCTTCTCTCCACCGGATAACTGTCCCAATTCTTTGTATACATCATCCCCGGAAAAAAGAAAACTTCCCAGCGCACTGCGCACTTCTACTTCTTTTAAGGTCGGATATTCTTCCCAGAAATCTTCCATGATCGTCATTTTCGGATTCTGACTCTCGGCAACCGCCGCCTGCTGGTCAAAATAGCCCCACTCCACGCCTGTCCCGAATGAAAACTGACCGCCGAGCTTCGGCAGCTCCCCAACTAACGTTTTTAAAAGTGTCGACTTTCCTTTTCCGTTTTCACCGATCACCGCGATCCGCTCCATGCGGTGCAGCTCAAAAGATACTTTGCTCAAAACGGAATCATAACCGATCTGTAAGCCCCGGACGGACAACACATCATGATAGCTGGCCGTCTGCGGCAGAAACTGTCCCTGAAACGCTTTTGTATCGAACTTGCGCGGCTTTTCGATCAAAACCATATGCTCGATCACTTTTCGTTTGGAACGTGTCGCCGCAACCTTTGTCGGTGTATTCTTCCACTTTTCGATCCAGTCTGTGAGACGCTTGATCTCCGCCTGCTGTGCCTCGTAATCTTTTTCCTGCTTTGCTAATGCTTCCTCTTTCTGCCTCAAAAATGCTGTATAATTGCCCGGATAACGCCTAATCCTGTGATATTCGATCTCGTAAGTCACGTCAATCACGCGGTCTAAAAACATCCGGTCATGCGACACGATCACAACCGCTTTCGGATAATTTTTCAGATAACCTTCCAGCCACTCGATCGTTGGCATATCCAAATGGTTGGTCGGCTCATCCAAAAGCATGATATCAGGCTGGCTCAAAAGCAGTTTTACGAACGCCACTTTTGTCTGCTGACCACCTGAAAAAGTTCCAATCGGTCTTTGCAGGTCTTTTAACGCAAACCCGAACCGTTGGAACATTGTCTCCATATCCTGTCTGTAGGTGTATCCCCGCAGTGCCTCCATCTTCGCCTGCAATGCGGCATATTCCTTTAATAAATGCTCAGAAGTATCCGTTTTCATTTGCTCTGTCAGTTCCTGCATTCGTTTTTCGCAGGAAAAAACAGGCGCAAACACTTTTAAGATTTCCTCTTCTACCGTGATACTGCTGTCCTCAAAACTGATCTGTCTCAGATAGCCGATCCGCTGTTTTCCTGCCATGACAATGCCGCATTCCTCGTCACTGTCCGGATTTGCCATCTCCACTTCACCGGAGATCAGCTTTAAAAGCGTTGTTTTTCCACAGCCATTTCTTCCGATGATTGCTATTTTTTCATGATCATGTATCTCAAAATTTACATCTTCTAATATGGTATCTGCCGCATACTTTACAATTGCATGCCGTATCTGATATCTCATTTCTATTCTTCCTTTTTAAACTTTGCAAGAAACGCATGCCACTTTTCTTTTATTTTTTCCACCCAGGCATGCCATTTTTCTTTTACACCAGCAAGCCACGCCTGTCTTTTTTCCCTGCGCTCCTGCTTTCTGGCTTCCTTTTCTGCCTTTTTACTTTGCAGCTTTTCTTCTTTTTCCCTTGCAGCCTCTTCTCTTTCCAGTGCGCGCTGAGTTTCTTTTTCCTCACGCTCTGCCGCTTTCTGACTTTCCATCTCTTCGCGCTGCTGGAGTTTCTGGTTCTTCTTCTCCTCGCGCAGCTGGATCTTCTGATTCTTTTTCTCCTCTTTTGCGCGGAGCTTCTGATTTTTCTTCACCTGTTTTTTTGCAATCTTTTCCACTTCTGAAATATAATCTTTTGCATTTTTCACACGCTTTTTGTCCTGCTTATACGGATCGTAAAAGAAAAATTGCCGCTGTTCCAATTGATCAGGACAACCACGATTCCCATTGCAAAATATGGCAGGAAAGGTCATATTCCGGATATTTCAGCTCGTAGCAGACAAAAATAACCATCATCACCGGAAAAACCATCAGATAGAGCAGTTTACATAATATATTCACCAGTTTATTTCTCCATTTGTCCTGTGCGAGCAGTGCCCCCTCTACGCCGGTGCATGCGATCATAAACAGACAAATCTGTGACTCAAAACCATGAAGCACACCACAAATTCCAATCATAACAACAGACAGCAAAAACAGAGAGAATGCGCATCCCTGATAATATGCGTTCTTGTATTCGCGCATACCTTTCAGTTTATCTTCTGTAATGCCGTTCATCTCGTAAATCTGAGTATTGATTTTCTCCTGAAACTCCTGATTGAACTTCCGGCTCTCTCTCGTCCGGTCCAGATTCTCATTGATGTCGCTGTTTAAACCATCAATAACTCTCTGTTCTTCGATCATCTGCTACTAAACAGCATCTTCCCGCTTCCCTGCTGCCTTTTGATCTGTTCCTTGATCCACTGATGATTTTTGAATGCGCAGACTCTCCTTGTGATTCGCTTTTTCTTCCGTTGCCGGTAACTGTGTATTTGAAACTTCCGTGTTAATATCTTTTTCCATATTGATCCCTGCTTCTTTTGTATCTTACTGTTGATTTTTACGGTCTGCACAATGTGTGTGAGCCTTCTCCGAATAGTTACATTTTACCCACATGCAGGCTAATCCGCAAGTGGATTTTCGACAGATCCGGATGCAAGGCTCTGATTGTTTTTTATCAAAAAACCAGTCCATGATCACCTCATGACGGAACACCTCTGCTTCATTGCTCCCGTCATACTTTTCATGGTATAAATTATTGTTCCTTCTCGTCCTTCGCCATTTTTGCCATGGTACTGGTAGCTATACCAGCCTGCTCGCAAATGGCTTTTTTCTTCATTTTACGGTCAATCAGCATCTTGAAAAATTTGTTATATGATACGTCCATACATTTCTCCTTTGCGAATCAGATTAAAAATTCACATAACAGAAGTATTATAACATAGACGCAGAGACCATATACAAACAGCTCTGTGAAAAAGAAAAGTAATGCTTTATTCGTGAATTTCCAATGGTAAATTGTCAGGGTCATAAAAGAATGTCATTTTTTTGCCTGTGTAAATATCGAATCTGATCGGCTCAGTTATAATGCCCTTTTTATTCAATTCTCTTACGGTATTATCGACCGAGTCTACAGCAAAGGCCAGATGCCGGAGACCGTAAGCCTCTGGATAACTGGGGCGCTTTGGACAATTTTTAATGATAAAAAGTTCTAATTCTATCCCATCGAGTTGAAGATCAATTTTGTAATCATCACGTTCCGGTCTGTAATTTTCTCGAATAATAGAAAATCCTAACAGATCCACATAAAAGTGCTTTGATTTCTCATAGTTGCTCCCAATAATGGCAATGTGATGAACTTTTTTTAAATTCATGGTGTATTTACCTCTCTCCTACTTTGTTTGAATACATGAAATAATGTATCACAATGATACTATTTTGTAATATATTTTCTCAAAAGCTTATATGTATTCTCCACGCCATCCATGTGTGAGCGCTCATAGTTATGCGATGCATAAACTCCTGCACCGATAAGGCCATGGCGGATATCATATCCGCTGTGCAATGTTGCCTCAACATCAGAGCCGTAGTGCGGATAAACATCGATTGCATAGTCAAGCCCCTCGCTCTTTGCCAGGTTTGAAAGCTCTGTAACAAGCTCATAGTTGTAAGGTCCGCCTGAGTCCTTAGCACAGATTGAAACCATATGCTCCGTACAGCCGAGGTCGGCTCCAACGCAGCCCATATCTACGGAAATCATCTCCTCCGTATCAGCCGGTACAAAGCTTCCGCCATGGCCTACCTCCTCATAAACCGTAAAGAGCAGTGTGACCTTGCGGTTTAGCTTCCAGCCCTCCTCCTTTACGGCATGAGCCACACCGAGTAAGATGGCGGCTGACAGCTTATCATCAAGGAAACGGCTCTTGATATAGCCGCTCTCCGTGATGACCGTACGTGGATCCATGGCGATAATATCCCCTGTCTGGATGCCAAGTGCCGCTACACCCTGCTTGTCATTTACATTTTCATCAAGCAGGATTTCCATGTTTTCTTCCTTTATCTCGACTTTTTCGTCTGCCACATGTGCCGATGGCTCTGTATTTAGCACCACGCCTGTGTACATTCTGCCATCACGCGTAAAAACCATGCAGTTTTCTCCATCTGCTGTACTCCACTGATGACCACCGATAGTTGTCGGGCGCAAACGTCCGTTATCCTTTATTGAGCGAACCATGGCTCCAAGTGTGTCCACATGCGCTGCCAATACCAAAGGTGCTCCCTCTCCACCGATTTCTACGCTAACATTTCCTTTATTTGAAAGCTGAGGCGCATATCCCATAGCCTCAAGCTGCTTCATCAGATAGTCTGTGGCATTTTTGGTGAAGCCTGTAGGGCTTGCTATTGATGTGAGTGCTTTGAGCTGTGTTCCGATATATTCTTTAATCTTTTCTGTTGACATAATTGTTATCTCCTGCTTTATTACTGTTTATTAACTGCATTATAACATCTCATTTTTGCGCATGCAATCCGTATTAACCGTTGTTTGTAGTTGTTTGTAGTAGTACACCTGTTCGCAAACCGCGGGTACCATGGTGCACACACTATCCCACGTTCGCTACGCTACGCAGCTAAGAGGCTGTACGAATTGTGCCCAAGGTTTTCTTAACTCGACGAAACCGTCGAAACTCGCCATCCATGGCTCGATTTCTCCTTGCCTCGGCATTTCTGCTTTGCATAGCACAATTCTACAGTCTCTAAGCAGCTCCGCTATTCGCTTTCGCGGGATAGTGTGTGCTCCAGGGTACCCGCGGCTTGCGAACTATACTCAATAATTTAACGTAAATCCACTTGCAATTAATGCTCAATAATTTAAAATATATCCACTTGCGATCAACCTGCAACAATGCTATTCTTAGGATATGAATACACAGAATATATATAATAATAACAATAAAGATATAAATATAAATTCCAGCACCAAAGTAAAAATCTGCGGTCTGACTTCACCTGCTGAAGCACGGTATCTCAACGAAAATCACGTTGATTTTGCGGGTATGGTGTTATTTTTTCCAAAGAGTAAGAGGAATATATCCATCGAACAGGCAAAGGATATTATGGCAGCCCTTGATGCTTCCATCAAAAGGGTTGCGGTTGTCGTTTCGCCATCCATAGAGCAGATAAGGCAGATTGAGGCTGCAGGCTTTGACTATGTCCAGATACATGGGGAAATTCCGGAGACAGAGGCGGAGGCAGCAAAAGCTATCCCGATTCTTAAAGCCTTCAATGTCTCTGATATGGACAGCTATGAAAAGTATCACAACGATTCACGCATCGCAGGCTATGTGTTTGATGCCATCGAACCCGGCAGTGGAAAAACCTTTGACTGGAAGCTGGTTGACAATATCCCCCGCGACGAAAAGCTTCTGCTGCTCGCAGGTGGCTTAAATCCAGACAATGTGCGCATGGCAATTGAAGCCGTGCATCCTGACGGAGTCGATGTATCATCAGGTGTGGAAAATGATGACAAAGCGGGGAAGAATCCGGAAAAGATACATGATTTTGTTGCGGCAGTTAAATCATAAAATATGACAACTGCACGACACTAAATACCTCCCTCTATATAGTTGTAAACGGATGGCTCATGCGAGCCATCCGCCACTATTTATCTGCCACTTCTTCTAATGCCTTAAAATCACAACAGAACTTAACCACCTTTCCGGTTGCCATCTGTTTGTCGTACAACTTGTTAGCCCTTCCGATAACTTCATCAATTACCTTCAAGCAAAAAGAATATTCTTTATTTAGCAAATCCTTATATTTCTTGACATTTTTCCATGTCTTATGCTTCTCTTTCGCTGAGGATAATGGAATTACATATTTTCTGTCATTTTTGTTTATCAAAATCCCTATGTATGGTTTATTCTCATAACCGCTTGGCTTGTAATACACCTCTGAGCATGCATCATGCAGCTTTTTGAGGTAACTTTGTTCAATGTTGATAAATGTCAACTTTCCCTCTAGTATAAACATAATACTGCTCCTTTATATTTTAGATTAAAAATGTGGGAAGCCTAAGATTCCCACTCGTTAATGCTCATCTCTTTACGGATTGATTACCGAAGGTTAATGGAGACCTTCTTTAATGTTCATCTCTTCTACGATTCAAGACCATAAGGTTAATGGAGACCTCTCTATAATCATAATATGACAATTAACAAGCTATGTCAACTGCAGTATTATATATTGATTATATTTTGTCCATTAGTATTCACACGTCAGCTTGTAACGAAGAAACCGATGGTATAAACTTATTTCAGCTACTCTGTCGAATATATTTGTATTTTCATCTCGTCTCATCATAATCAGGTTTTAATGCTAAATATTATGTAACTATTATTTTTCTTTGCCAATCTTGAAAAACAGATTTGCCTTGATGAGCACCGGTCTCAGTGCCACATACACGATTGTTGCAGCAATCACCGATATCACTGCATTGACTCCTGTTGTGGTCACGCTCCATGCGATTTTGAGCTGTGCCATCGGCTTTCCGAGGATAAGCATATCGTAGAAATAGCTTATAATCGGGTCAAAAATAAAGTTGAAGAGCATTCCTGCACATGCTGCAAGGACTGTCCATTTAAATACATGCTTCTTGTCGGTTGAATATGTAATCTTTCCAAGCTTGTGTGCTACAAGACCGGTGATAACACCAATCATAAGCTTGAGGAAAAATGTCTTTGGTGCTCCGGTGATATATATCGGGTCAAGTAAATCACCGATTGTCATTCCGATTGCTCCACCGATTCCTCCATATACTCCGCCTAAGAGCAAAGCTGCAAGTACTACGACTGCGTTGCCAAGGTGAAAGGATGTGGCGCTGCCACCCGGTAATGTGACCTTAATCTGTAAAAATGTGAATATGACATATGATAAAGCTGCCATAAGTGCTGTAAGTGTGAGTTTTTGAACTTTTTCGTTTCTCATAAAATGCCTCCTAAATATTACAATTAAACTATATAATACTCTTATGTGGCATCAAGTATATATCCAATTTTATATAAATTTATATATCCAGTTTATCTAAAGTCCATTTACACCTATGGTTTAATTCCGCTATAGTGTTTTTTCAGCATTTCTATTATCACCTGCTGGCTCTGCTTCGAATGGGTGATAGCGTAATAGCTTCCACCAAATTTTGCCTTGCGCTCTTCCTCATCTATCCCTACGCTTCGTCCCTTTTCGGTGACACGCTTTATCTTGTTCCCGTCTTCTGTAACTTCCTCCAGATATCCCTCTGCAATAAGAAGCTCGTTTATAAACGAGGCTGCAAGCTTTTTGTGCTCCTTATCCGCAGGACACAGCTCATTTATTTTGTTCGTAAGCTCTGTAAGCCTGCATTTGTCGGTGAGCTCTACCTCATCAAGCTTCTGTGGCTCGATGTAAAACGGAAGCTTCTTTTTTCTCGTGCTGCCGATTTCAACAGCCTCCTCATCACTTAAAACAGTCTGTGGTCTTTCACCGGTCGTACTGCCTGATGGATTTGGGTTATCTGCAACAAATGAATTTACCGCCGTCACAAACGCTTCACCATAATTTTGTATCTTCTGCTCACCCATTCCGTACACATCGGCAAGCTGTTCCTTATCCCGCGGCAGCTTTGCGCACATATCCTTTAAAGTCTTGTCGGAGCAGATGATATACGGAGGCACCGACTTTTCTGCAGCTAGCTCTGTACGCACGCTGCGCAGCTTTTCAAACAGTGCAGCACCAAGCTCGTTAAGCCCCGCAAGCTGTGCTGCCTTTTTGCGCTTTTTGCCGGTTTCAACGTATGTCTCCTCCTCTTCATCCTCCACAACCACACAGTTGCTGCATTTGTTGCAGATGCAGGGGGTTGTGTCTCCGAAATATGAAAGTATAAACTCTCTCAGGCATTTGTCCGTCTCGCAGTAATTTATCATCTGCTGCAGCTTTCTTTGGTCATTGGCTGTCTTTTGCATGTCGGATGCCACATCGCCTGCTGAAGCCTTATTCTGCAGAAGGAACTTGTTTATCATGATATCCTGCTTTGAGAAAAACAGCACACATTCCGCTTCCTCACCGTCTCGTCCCGCTCTTCCGGCCTCCTGATAGTAATACTCGAGGCTCTGTGGCATGTTGTAATGCAGCACATATCTCACATTTGACTTGTCGATTCCCATTCCAAATGCGTTTGTGGCAACCATCACACGGATTCTGTCGTATGTAAAATCCTCCTGATTCTGCTTACGTTCATCATTTGAAAGCCCTGCGTGGTAACGGCCCGCCGAAATACCCTGCTCATTTAAAAGAGTATACAGCTTATCCACATTCTTTTTCGTTGCGCAGTATATTATTCCACTTTCGTCCTCATGCTTTTTCACATAATTGATTATACTGTTGTCCTTCTGGCTGCCTCCCTTTCTTGTAACAACCCTGAAAAACAGGTTAGGTCTGTCAAACCCAGTCACCATAGTAACCGGATTGTTAAGTCCAAGCGAAGCCACTATATCATTTTTCACGCGCTCCGTGGCGGTCGCTGTAAACGCACTGACTATCGGTCGTCTTGGAAGTCTCGTTAAAAATCCGGCAATTTCCAGATAGCTCGGTCTGAAATCCTGTCCCCACTGCGATATACAGTGTGCCTCATCAACTGTCAGCATCGATATGTCCGCGTTGCAGGCAAAATCCAGAAAACGCGGCGTGTTGAGGCGCTCCGGAGCGACATAGATTATCTTGTATCGCCCCTGTGAGGCATACGAAAGTGCCATCCTTATCTGGTTTTCGGTCAGTGAGCTGTTGATATAGGCGGCATGCACTCCTGCCTGGTTTAAAGCCTTGACCTGATCTGACATAAGCGAGATAAGTGGCGAAATGACAAGCGTAATTCCTTTAAGCATAAGCGCCGGAAGCTGGTAGCACAGCGATTTTCCTGCGCCTGTCGGCATGATACCGAGCACATCGTGCCCTGCAAGTATGCCGTTTATGAGCTCCTCCTGCCCTGTTCTAAGACTGTCGTAGCCAAAGTATTGTTTGAGTGTCTGGTTTATGTTCATTTATGCTTGTTGTCCTCCCTTAGCTGCACGATAATCCTGTAGACCTCAGGCCTTCTCTCCTTCAGATGCTTATCAAGCAGGTGTCTCCTCTGTGCAAACCGCTCTGCAAGCTCCGGATGCTCTCTTGCTATACGCTCATGCACCTCGCGACGGTGCATCTCGATATCTGCCGCAAGCGTGTGCACATCCTTTCCTGATATGTTGACGATTTCTTTCAGATGCTCCTCCAGATGCTCCAGCCACTCATCCTGGTCAAACTCATCCATATGCGCCCAGCGGCCATGCATGATTTCCTCTATATCCTTTGTCTTTTTGAGCTGTTCTATCTGAAGCTTTATCTGCTTTTCAATCTGCTCCTCACTCTCGGCGCCAAACGCCCAGACAAACTCCTGCACTCTGTTGTCAGCACGCTTTCTTGAGGCACTGCGCTCCTCGTTATCTACGCCACCCTCAAGCGGATAAGGTCTGTTTATTCCCATATCCTTTAGCGCAATATGTATTGTCCTTCTGACACAGCCCTGCTCAATTAAATAACCTAAGCCCAGCTTCCTGAGTTGCTCGTTGAGCTCTGCAATGTGCTCTGTTATGTATAGCTTTACACCTTTTTGTTTCAGTGAGCGGTAAAGTGACTCTATGCTGTCAGCTCCTGTGATATCAATACTTCCGATAGCTCCGGCATCGATTATGACAGCTTTTGTATCATGCTTTAGGTGGTCCTCAATATCACGCACAAGTACCTTTGCATTTGCAAAAAACAGGCCGCTCGAAAATCTGTAAATAATCACACCGTCAATCTCGTGGATGTTTGTGCTCTCCCTGATATCGCGGAAATGACTGTGTCCCGGCTGCACACCGAGAAAGCAGGTGGCCGGCTTTGCGCTTCTGATTATCATCTCGGCAAAAGACAAAATGATTCCTATCAAAACTCCGTTTATCGTACCCAGAATAAGTACTCCGAAAAAAGCACCAACAAATATGAAAAATTCTGTCCTGCTGACCTTCCACAGTCTCTTTGCCAGATGAAACTCCGTGGCACCCATGAGCGCTGATATGACAATCGCCGTGAGCACCGGAACCGGCAGATATCCTATAAAGCCTGTGCAAAAAAGAAGCACTGCTATCATGGAAACGCCTGCAACAAGCCCTGTGAGCTGTGTCTTACCCTCGTACTGCTCGCTCATCGCAGTTCGTGACACTGAACCGTTTACCGGACAGCAGCCCGTAAAAGCCGCAGCCATATTTCCTATGGAAAATGCCAAAAGCTCCGTGTTATCATCTATTCTGTATCCGTTTTTCTGTGCGAAATTGTTTTCTGCCAGAAGTGTCTCTGCCATGATGACAACAGCAACCGAAAGACTTAAAACTATTACCTCTGAGGCCTTTTGAACTGAAAAAACTGCCTCGAAATCCGGTATATACCACCGCGGCATGCCGGGCTCAACTGCTGAAAGAGTCGGCACTCCCCACTCCTTTACCGGTCCAAAATATGTAAAAAGCGCGCCTGTTACCATGAGCACAACCGCCATAGGAAACTTTGGAACAAGCCTCTTACTCACAACCAAAATGGCAAGCGCTACAATCCCCATGACAAGTGCGGCTGCATTTATGTGGTGTAAGGCCTCCCATATATGCTCAGACAGTTCAAAAAGCTCTCCGGTTCCTGCCGCAGAGCCCATGAGCTTTGGCGCCTGCATCAGTATGATTGTAGTACATATGCCTGTGATAAATCCGCCCATAACCGGCGCAGATATGTAGTTCACCAGCTTTCCGGCATTCATGAAGTAAAATGCCAAAAGCCACAGTGCCACAAAAAATGTAAACACCGGTACAACCGTCATGGCCTCTTTGCTTCCTGCCTCTATTCCCATGCCAAGCACTGCTGCTCCGACAAGCGCCGCCGGAGCAGCATCCACACCGAATATAAACTGCGGTGATGTGGAAAACAGAGCAAACAATATGATTGGGAATACCGAGCCATACAAGCCATATACCGCCGGTAGCCCGGATATCTGCGCATAGCCCATCGATATAGGAATCGAAACCGCCATGATGATGATTCCCGCAAGAATGTCCTTTGGGAGATTTTTCTTGTCGTAGTTTTTGAGTGTTGGTGCAACTGATAATTTTTGTTTCATTTAGATTTGTGCCTTCTTTATCAATACTTTCTTTCCTTCAAATGCGAAACCATAATGTTGAATTGCTTCTCTTTTATATCCTCGTTCCAAAAGCTTTGCATCATAATTTTTCTCTTCAATCTGCTTCAAAGCACTATCCGCAGTCATATCCAGTGATGTCTCCTCTTGCGAATCAATAACCTTAAATTCTATTATTACAGCCTGCGAATTTTTATCACGTGGAATGATCATCACATCATATCTGCCATAGCCACTTTCACGGTTTGACTGCACTTCATATTTATCTCTAAGCTCGACCAGCAGGCCTAAGACAAAACCATGATAAAATCTCTCCGGTTCAGATTTTCCCGAAGGATGCTTTCCGCTGTCAAAGCTGCTGAAGGTAGATAAAGCGACCTCATTCATGTATATGTTCATTTCCTTTACATTGCCTCTAAGCAATGCCCTTATGAATCCATTATAATTCGAAACAGAGGCATTAAACCATCCTCTGAACATATTTGAAAACATACTTACGGTTTCAAGATTTGTAATGCTCAGATGATACCACGGTTCAAGCGTAAGACCTCTTTTTTCTAAGGAATCAACCTTTAAATAACCGCTGGCAAGCAAAAGACTCCAAATGGCATTTTCATCGTTATCGAGCTGTTCAAACACCAGTTGTTCGTCAATGCTAACCTCCACAGAATCGCCTTCCAGAAGTGTTTCCATCATAGATTTTATTTCTGCAGATGCTGTTCTGATCAAACGATTTACCAGACCGTTTGAGCTGGTAGATGCCCAGTATGGACTTATCTGTTTTTCCTTTAGAAAATTCGTTATAGACCATGGATTATAAATATCACTGTGATTTCCAAATTTAAAACCGTCATACCATTTTTTTACAGTATCTTTTTCACCGGACAGACCATACTCTTCCATTGCATCAAAAACTTCATTCTCTGTAAATCCAAAGCTCGTTGCATAACTGCTTGAGGTCGTGGTTATTACATTCAGATTATTGAGGTCTGAAAAAATTGATTCCTTTGATACACGCGTGATTCCTGTCATAATAGCACGCTCCATATACGGATTTGTCTTGAACGTTGCATTAAACAGGCTTCTTATATATGCAGTAAACTCATTCCAATATCCATGAAGATATGCCTCCTGTATAGGAGTATCATACTCATCAAGGATAATTATCGTCTTCTTTCCCCAGTAACGATGAAAATACTCACACAAAATATTTAATTTTAATCCACTCTCAGCATCACCCATCCTGGTATTTGTTCCTTCAAAATCAGCTATTTCGTCTGCTGTCAGAGTATCCCCCTCAAGCAGATATCTGTGCCTTTTGTAAACAGCCTCTATCTGTGCTTTTATCTGGATTTTTGCATCTCCCAGATTGTCGGCCTTAACCGAAGCAAAGCTCATAAAAATCACAGGATAAGTACCCTGAATTTTTCGATAGTCCTCATCCTCCCATATAGACAATGAATCAAACAAATCGCTCCTGTCCTTATACTGATTTGAAAAAAAGCAGTTAAGCATGCTCATATTAAGTGTTTTTCCAAAACGCCTCGGACGCGTGATGAGAGTCACATCATCCTTTGAATCCCACCATTCCTTTATAAAGCTCGTTTTGTCCACAAAAAAGCAATTATCTTCTATAACAGAAGCAAAATCCTGTTTCCCAATACCAATCGTTTTTACCATATCTGACTCCCTGTATAGTCTCAAATCATTGTTTTATATATGATATTATAGCCAATACAATTATGCACTGCAAGAAACAAATATACTCTTCTTAATCACGTTTTTAAACATAGATTAAGAAGAGTATAATCTCTTTTGTCGTATTAAATTATAACTACTTAATCACAGCCTCAACCTCACCCTTCTCAGGCATCACGCGAAGTGCGCCCTTTCTCGTGGTAATAAGCGAAGCTGCTGCATTTGCGAATGTGAGCATCTTTTTCACATCGTCATCCTTCCGGTCATTGATACCATGCTCCAGCACATCGTGAAGCAGGCATGCACAGAAAGTATCTCCTGCACCTGTAGTCTCGACAGTGTCATCTCGCAGGAACGGAGCTGCCTCCACGATATGTCCGTCAAAAAATGCCATACTTCCGTTTTTGCCCATGGTGGCACAGATAAACGGAATGTGATACTCATCTATGAGCTTCTTTACACCTGTCTTTATGTCCTTTTCGCCTGTCATGAATTCAATCTCATCATCAGATATTTTTAAGATGTCACACTGACTCAGGCCCCAGCTTATCTTCTCTTTTGCATCGTCCATGCTCTTCCAGAGCGGTTTGCGCAGATTAGGGTCAAAGGAAATCAGTACGCCTGCCTCTTTTGCGGCAGCTATTGCATGCTTTGTCGCATTCTCACAGATCTTATCTGTCATTGAAAGACTTCCGAAGTGGAAAATTTTTGCGTTTCTCACAAGGGATAAATCCACCTCATCCGCTGTCAGCATCATATCTGCTCCCGGATTTCTGTAAAATGAAAAATCTCTGTCTCCGTCTGCTGCGGTCTGGACAAATGCAAGAGTGGTATGGACATTATCATCATAGCGCACGCCTGTTGTGTCGATGCCCTGCTCCTTTACGGCATCAACAAGCAGCCTTCCAAACGCATCCTGTCCCACTTTTCCGATGAAAGCAGTCTGATGACCGAGCTTTTGAAGCATGGCAAGCACATTACATGGAGCTCCACCCGGATTAGCCTCAAAAAGCTTATTGTCCTGCGCACTTGTACCGTTTTCTGTAAAATCTATAAGTAATTCACCTAATGCAACTACATCCATATTGTACCTCTTTCTTTCCTGTCAAAATATTATGTATATTATTCTACAAATAACCGGACCAATAATTTGTCCGGTTATTATTTGTATGCTCTACTGATATGCTTTCATATTATAAAATTATATCATATTATATCATATTTTTCAATATCCACAACAGCACTTCCGTCACAATTAAAGCAGATTCCGTCTGCCTGAAGAGGTGTACAGATAGCTGTGGTTGCGACCTGCTGTCCGTCATTGATAAAGAGCTCTATAGACTGTCTGTCCACGATGAAACGAAGCTTTAGCTTTCTGTCTGTATCTGCGATCTTAATTTTTCTGACACAGACGACATCCTTTGTGACGCCACAGCAGGTACGATCAATCTCGAGCATGCCTGCGACTCTGTTGTAGGTAAAAACTGTACCATACTCATCATCGCATGCCATTTCAACAGTGAAGTTATTGTACTCCTCGCCTGAAAGCTCCACTGTCATGTCGAGAGTGCGGCCCTTTATGCCATCAAAGGTCGTGTAGCAGTCTATTTTTTTATCTGTATAATGACACTTGTTTGCACGATAATTTTCTATTTCCTTAACCGGCTTCTGCCAGATACGGCCGTCCTTTATTTCAAGCTCACGAGGCAGTGTCATCATGCCCTGCCAATCCTGCGAATCAGGAACGACACATGCATCCCACGACTTCATCCAGGCAATCATCACGCGGCGTCCGTCCGGAAGCAGTGTAGTCTGCGGTGCATAAAAGTCCATGCCATAGTCAAGTGTGTGCGGCTCTTCCTTGATAAATACATGATTTTCTTTATCATAATCCCCCAGAAAATATACAGAGTTGTGTCCGTTATGAAACTCATATTTGTCTGCCTTCATACTCTGCGGTGAACAGATGAGCACATGCTTATCCTCCAGCCCAAAGAAGTCCGGGCACTCCCACATGGTACCTATTTTGCCTGTGCTGTTTGCCGCAAGGATTGTCTCAAACTGCCAATCGGTCAGGTTTTTTGAAGAGCAGAGCACTACCTGTCCCACATTGTTTAAGTCCTTGCTTCCAACTATAAGATAATATGTGTCATCCTCTTTCCATATTTTAGGGTCACGGAAATCGATTCTGCTGCAGTTTTCAGGAAGCATATCGCCTGTCACAACAGGATTATTCTCATGCTTCACATAATTAAGTCCGTCTCCAAATGCGATGCACTGGTTCTGTCTCTCCTGCTCACTGCCGTCAGGAAGTTTAATCCTTGTGACACCTGTGTATACAAGCACATGCTTACCATCTGCCTCAATGGCACTTCCTGAGAAACATCCTTTTTTATCATATTCCTCGTCAGGTGCCAGAACACACGGAAGCTGCTCCCATTTAATCATATCGCTTGTCGTACTATGCCCCCAATGCATAGGTCCCCACTCACGCAGATATGGATAGTACTGATAAAACAGATGAATTTTTCCGTTATAGACAGAAAATCCATTCGGATCATTAATCCATCCTGCCGGTGCACTGATATGAAACAAAGGTTTACTCTCTTTATCTGTAGCAGCTATTTTTTTTGCCTCGTAGCTTCTTGCTTTTTCCAATAATTCGCTCATTCAAATCCTCCAATTCTGTTTGCTTTGCCGGTAATACAGAATTATGAACAGTAACCTATTTGCCCTCTGACGTACTCTCAAGGGATTTCTGATAGCTGTCAAAATATTTCTGCTTTATCTTCAGATAATCCTGTAAACCATATTTATCAAGTTTCTTAAGGTATGAATCCCATTCCTTATCAATGCCGCCGTTTAATATCCAGTCGGCCTTTTTCTGCTCAGCATATTTCTTGATGTCTGTGTCGTACTGTGACACCTTGTTGGTGTCATCTATGCTCATGAACACGTTTGGATAGACATACTTACTGTTCATGTCCTTCAGATAAGCCTCATGCATGTTGTCAAGACGCCACTTGGCATCTGCAGGCTCTGTCACATAAACATCATAGTACTCGTTTAAAACAGCAAGCGGTCCGTTTACTGACTGTGCCTCACGCACTTCAACCGGTGACTGATCGCCCAGATCCATATGCTTTAACATCTGTCCGCCGTCAGCGTTTGTACTCATCTCAAATATATTGAACGAATCTTTCTCACCGTATGTTCCCCAGTTATTCTGTGGAGACTGGATTGGAGCATACATCTGATCAATCCACGCGGCTGCCAAAGCCGTATCCCTGCAGCTTGATGTCAGTACGCATCGTCCTCTGTCGAAACCACTCGTCTCACTGTTGTTCTGTCTGGTGATATTTCTGACTCCGTCAGGTCCTGTGAGAGCAGGAAGCATGACGTAATCTGTGTTATTGTCAATGTTTGCAATGTCCCATGTAAAGCAAAGCCCGTATCTGTGGTTTTTACCCTTTGCTACGTAGGTTGACCACTCCTGTGTAAATGCCTCAGGGTCAATCAAATCCTCTGTGACAAGCTTGTGAAGCCACTCGATACCCTCCTTGTAGCCCTCCTGTGTCGGAGCATAGATGACTTTTCCCTCATCTGTTACTGCAAAGTGGTCACCTGTATCACCATAACCCTCACCAAAGCCGTTCATGAGGATGGCTGGATCCTGGTCACCGTTGTTTATAATAAATGACATAGGAATAACCCCGCCCTCGATATCAAACTCTTTCTCAAGCTCGTCTGCATGATCTCTGAATGCAATAAGCACCTGCTCGAGCTCATCTGTAGTGGTCGGCACCTCAAGTCCCAGATAATCAAGCCATTTCTTGTTGATATAAGGTATATCTCCGATTGCCTGAATTGCCTCTTTTCCTGCACCAAGCTGCTCTATCCATGGAAATGAATAGATATGTCCGTCAGGTGCGGTACACATTGTCCTATATTCAGGATATTTCTCAAAAACTGCCTGAAGATTAGGCATATATTTGTCAATCAGATTCTCAACCGGAATGATAATACCCTGCTTTGCATATCTGAGCAGGTCGTAATCACTCATACCTGCATTAAACAGTCCATCCGGCAGATTACCAAACTGCGCCAATGCCAGATTCTTCTTGTCAGAGAACTGGTCTGAAACGAAGCATGTCCAGTCGATATGCACGTTGGTCTGCTTCTCCATTCTCTTGAAGATAGTCCTCTCATTAGGATCCTGTGTGGATGTGGCCGGTGCACTTGTGATAAATGACAGCTCAGCCTTCTCCTTCAGAGGGAACTGCACATCTGATACCGGTGTGTCCGGATTTGTCTCAGCATTTAAGCTCTGCTGCTTTCCACAGCCTGCCACACCTGTCAGCATTGCAAGTGTAAGCGAAAGTGTAATTAATTTTTTGAAGCTTCTTTTTTTCATATCCATACTCATCCTTTCTGTTAGCCCTTAACAGATCCAACCATGATTCCTTTATCAAAATATTTCTGGAAAAATGGATACATAATCAAAAGTGGTAAACTTGATACAACAATTGTAGCATACTTGAGCTGCTCTGCAACCTTTGCCATCTCAGCTGTGCTCTGGATATCTGCAATCATGCCCGGCTGAGGTGTATTCTGCACAAGAATTGAACGCAGTACAAGCTGTAATGGCTGGAGATTTGCGTCATTCAGGTAAATCATTGCATCAAAGTAGCTGTTCCACATTCCTACAAATGACCAAAGCATAAGCACCGCAATAATCGGCTTACAAACCGGAAGCATAATCTTAAAGAAATGCTGTATTTCATTTGCTCCGTCGATGGCTGATGCCTCACGAAGCTCATTTGGCACTGACTGATAATAGGTTCTCGCCAAAATCATATTCCACACATTGAAAGCTCCCGGAATGAGGATTGCCCAGACGGTGTTTACCATATGGAGCTGATTTATAAGGATGAATGTAGGAATCATTCCTCCTCCAAAAAACATTGTGATAATAAAAATCACATTGAAAAATCTTCTTCCGACAAACTCCTTTTTAGACATAGGATATGCTGCCAGGATTGTGACAAGTACTGAGATTGCCGCAAACGCTATTGAGTAAAAAAACGAATTAAAAAATCCGCGCCATATCATGTCATTTTCCAGAACTCGTCTGTATGCATCAATAGTCCAGTCCTTTATGTTGAAGCTCAGTCCCTGGTTGTTAAGTACTGTCGGATCCATGAAAGATGCCAGCACTACATATACTAACGGAACAATTATTGCAAGCACAAACAACCCAAGAAGTGTATATCCAATTCCAAGAACAATTTTATCAGTCCGTGAATATTTGATTTTTGTCTTCATATCTTTTTCCATTGCACTTTCCTCCTAGATTCCTTCACCATCGTTTAGCTTCTTTACAACCGCATTGACTATAATCAGCAATATTACGTTGATTACCGAGTTGAAAAGACCAACCGCTGTTGAATAACCATAGTCTCCATTCAAAAGTCCGATTCTGTATACATATGTAGAAAGAATTTCCGATGCCGGTAAGTTCATATCTGTCTGTAACGCGTAGGCTTTCTCGAAACCGATACTCATAATATTTCCTGCCTGCAGGATGAACTGTATCACTATAATATTCTTAATAGCCGGAAGCTCAACATACCACATCTGCTGGAAGATGTTTGCGCCATCCATTCTCGCTGCCTCTTCAAGCTCCTTGCTCGCATTGGATAATGCCGCTGTGTACATGATTGAAGCCCAGCCTGCTCCCTGCCAGATGCCGCTCGCTATGTAGATTGTCCTGAATGCAGCCGGCATTGTCATCCAGTTTGTGCTGATACCGAGCAGCTTGTTCATAGGTCCGATTGGTGATAAAAACATACGAACCATACCACAAAGTACAATAACTGAAATAAAATTCGGTGCGTAAATCAAAAGCTGTATCTTTTTCTTGATACCCTCTTTGCGAATACGATTCAGAAGCAGTGCAAGTATGATCGGTACCGGAAATCCCCATAACAATCCGTAAATACTTACCTTTAACGTATTCATAAGGTAGTTCATAAAATCAGGTGATGATAAAAATCTCTTGAAATATTCAAGCCCGACCCATGGACTCCCCAGCACACCCTTTATGACATTGTAATCCTTGAATGCTATGAGCAGTCCGCCCATCGGAACATACTTGAATATAATTGTCAGTAAAAGTGCCGGCATAAGGAAAAATTATGTACAACATCCAGTTTTTCTTCACATATGTCACTTTGCTTTTCAATGACTGCTTTTTTTCCTTTCATTTGCTGTGACCTCCACTCTTTTTCACATTTTGTCTTTTTTCACTTAATTTACGCTCTTGTGTAACCGGTAAAGTAACCGGTTACTTTGTAATTTGATAATACAATATCATTTGTGCTGTGTCAATACTTTTCTCAAAAAAATGTAACCGGTTACTTTTTTGTTGATATTTTGGAAATTGCGCTGTATACTGTTTATAAACATTTGTAATATAAGTAATTTTTATAAGGAGACATCCCATGGGAAAAAAACAGGTTACATTTGCAGATATTGCGGAATATACACACTTTTCAAAAACAACGATTTCAAGATATTTCAATCATCCAGACTCTCTGACACTGGAGAATCAGGAAAAGATTTCCCGTGCGCTTGATGAGCTCGGCTATAAGAAGAATAAGCTCGCAAAGGTTCTCGCAAACGGTAAGAGCGAGTTTGTCGGCATAATAGTGCCAAACCTTTACCTGCACTACTACTCTGAGATGCTCACACAGCTTTTAGCCACCTACACTGACTATCACTATAAGTTTCTCATCTTTATGAGTGACAAGGGGGCGGCTGAGGAAGAAAACTACATTGATGAACTTTTAGCTTATCAGATAGAGGGTCTTATCGTGCTAAGTCACACTCTCTCATCTGAAAAGCTTGCTTCATACCACATTCCAATTGTCGCAATCGAGCGAGAATCCATGCATATAAGCAGTGTCACCTCCGACAACTATATGGGTGCGCTTCAGGCCACATCTCTTTTAATACGTGACAAATGTGATATTCTCATCCATATCAATGTAGATGTGCCAAAGTATGTCCCGGCATACGACAGAATCCGTGCGTTTGAGGACACCTGTACCGAGCACAATATTCCCTATGAGCTCAGCCTGAACGTATCCGGTGATTCGTACAACGATTTATTTTCTCAGATGAAGGTGATTTTTAACAATATAGATGAGAAATATCCTGATAAAAAGAAAGGGGTATTCCTGGCAAACGACACATATGCCAACATGTTTTTGAATCTTGTCATACAAAAATACGGCTGCTTTCCGGACAGCTATGAGATAGTCGGCTTCGACAATTCACCAATTGCCAACGAAGCCATAATTCCAATCACCACCATCGGCCAGCAGATAGATGTAATCGCAAGAACCGCCATGGATTTGCTCGTCAAGCAGATGGATAACTGCAAACAAAGAAAGCCTGAGCCAGATTTGGCGCCAACGCACAAAAAGATAGCGCCTGTGCTGATCCGCAGGGAGACAACCAGCTAGTACATCGTTTATGTGACATGTACCAGCCTAATTTTCTCCTGTTGCGTCCTGATATTCCCTGCTGCTCACACCACCCCATGAGTTTCTATCCGCTGAGAAAACCTCATTTGTGGTTTTATTTACAGCATAAAATCCCAGTAGCCTTGTATCTGAGCCACTAACCAACTGCTCATAAACAAACAAATCACACTGTCCATTTTCGGAAACTCTGTCATAAACTAACCTATTCTCATACGTATTTCCATCAGCCTCGCCGGTTTCGAAAACAGAATAAAAAGTACCTTTAGCTGTGGAACCGTTGCGAATAATACCGGCATCCCCGGCTGAGAGTATCCCTGCAGCTGACATGTAATCATATACGGCCATGCTTTCTGTATCCAGGCTTTCGTCAGCGTTCTCATTTCCTGCATTCTCATTTTCTGTATTTTCAGAAGCGTCATTGTATGACTGTGAATTATTCTCAGTGCTGTTTTCACTGTCATTTGCACCACTATCACCAGCATCATTTACACTGTCTCCGGTGCTGTCATCATCGTTTATAAGTCCAAACTTTATTGTTTCCTTAAATGTCAAATTTCGTCTCAGGAAAGGTCCAACCTTGATGTTATAATATTCATCAGTACTATATCCATCCGAAGTACTCATGCAGATAAGACCATTCGCATATACCTTTTTCTCCGTATCCATGCCGATGAATGAAATTATCAGATTAATAACCATGGCAGCCATCAAACACAGCCACATGACTATGAGTATTACTTTTCTGAATAGCCTTACCCCTTCTGACTTTTTAGATACGCTGTCACTGAATAATATCCACCTGATTATCCAGTAAAGCGACAAGACCATACAGCCTGCGTATGTTATCAGAACAGACGACAGCTCGAACCAGTATCTATAGTGATATCCTCGAGACAGTAAGCCTCCTACTCCATAGAAAATTCCTGCATACAACACCAATATCGCAGTAATTACAATTGCTGTCGGCCACTTATGCTTTATCCTGGTGTCTGCGTAAATTGCCTGACACAAATCCATTTTTGCATTTTCTGATAAAAACAATGCACCAATCTGCATGTCCGTCATCTGCTTTTGATTCGCCGGCACAGCATAGCACTTATCCAGCCACTCCTGCCAGCCCGGCTTATCACATAGGAACAAAACTGCAGCATTGCAAAAATAATAATCTCTTAAATATGGCAGCTTCACACAATTGATATCAACCATTGCAAGAGCCTGTGCGGCCAGATCATAGTTTGACATAAGAAGCTGCTGCTTAGCCATCACTATCAACACAACTGACTTAAGCTGCCTATTATTCTTGTATCTGGTCCTGTACATAGCCAAATTGTAATCATGCCTGTCCTGAAGGCTCCAATTCTCTGTCCTTTTCGCTGATATATTAACAACAGCGATCAGCATCAACACCAGAAAAATAATACCTGCAAAAAAGAGCAATAAACATGATTTAATCATTCCTGAACTATAGTCATCCCTATGGAACATTCCAAACAACAAGCTTAATGTCAAAACACTCCATACAACAATCAATACTCTGTAAATCTGCACATATCTTTTCTGCCATAAGCCATTTTTGTATCCAATGGTATCAGGGGTGACAGTGTTTGAAAGCTCATAATAATTCATGCAATCCGCCTCTTTATCTCTGTAAATGAAATTGATTTATCCGTGGCTTAATTGTACCACGAATAAACCAATTTGTGTGAAATCTATTTTATCTGTATCTTCTTCCTCATGCGCATCTCCCACACATAGTAGGTCACAATAAGTAGTATTCCTGTTGTAAGCCAGGCTGCCGGATCTGCAAAGCACACACCGATGTAACCAAATGGCTTTGACAGGGCAAGTATTGCAATCCATCTCGACACAAGCTCCATCGCACCGCTAAGCATAGGCACAAGACCCTTGTTAAGTCCCTGCAGACCGTTTCTGTATGCAAAAATCCATGCAAGAGGAAGCATAAAGCCACTCGCGATTTTCAGATATTTCATAGCACAGTCAATGTCAGTTGCCGTAGGCGATGTGATAAACCAGCCTATCATGTACGGTCCGACAAAGCAGTTAATTGCTGCCGCTAAAACTGCGCAGCCTATACATATGAAAAAGCATGACTTCATACCCTTAAATATCCTGTCGTATCTTCCTGCTCCTAGATTTTGTCCGCAGTAAGTCGCAGCGGCTGTTCCAAGTGTAGGCATGGTCTGTGTCGCGATATTGTTGACCTTGGATGCGGCGGTATACGCAGCTACCACCTGCGAACCGAACACATTGACCGCAGCCTGGAAAATCATCGTTCCGATAGCAGTGATTGAATAGTTGAGTGCCATCTGCAGACCGATTGAGAGCATTCGCCAGATTCCGCTCCAGTCCATGTAATAATCCTCACGGCTGGTGCGCAGCAAATCATACTTCTTAAACATCACGATAAATGACAAAACTGCAGCAATTCCCTGCGAGATAACTGTCGCATAAGCTGCTCCTGCCGTGCCTGCCTTCACCACCACGATAAAGAATATATCCAGCACAATATTCAATACAGATGAAAAAATCAAAAAATACAGCGGAGTCTTGCTGTCTCCGATACTTCGCAAAAGACCGGAAGCCACATTGTAGGACATGGTGCCGAAAATTCCCGCAAAAATGACCTTTATGTACGCATCAGCCATGACAAGTATATCATCAGGTGTATTGAGCCAGATAAGAAGTTGCCTCGATGCAAGCACTGTCGGAATCGTGAGCACCACTGAAACAATCACAGTAAGAATGATAGCTAAAGCCACATAATGCTTCAAAAGCTTCTCTTTTTTCGCGCCAAACGCATGGCTTGCCATAACTCCAAAGCCCTGTGCTATTCCATTTGCAAAGCCAAGCACCAGAAACATAATACAGCCTGTCGAGCCAACCGCCGCAAGCGCCTTTGAGCCCAGATACTGCCCCACGATAATCGTGTCCACCATATTATAGAACTGCTGAAACAGATTTCCCATCAGAACAGGAATCGAGAACAGCAGTATAATTTTCATTGGATTGCCTTTAGTCATATCTGTCTTCATGTGTAAATACCCTCCCCAAAAATTAAATTCATAATAACTTTTCCCAGCAGGTTCACCCCTGCAGAAAATCCATTAAAAAAATGTGTGAACAAGCTCTTTTTCAAAGCCTCGTTCACACATTATATACACATATTTTCCAGTATTCAAGTACTATTTTCAAAATTTATAACTTATTTTTTAACAGTACGTTTATTCTTTCTTCCTCACACGATAATTCACATATCTCTTTATCAGGTAGTACACGACACCCCATGTCGGTACTCCGATGAACAGCCCCACTACTCCAAATAATCCATTTCCAAGGAAGATTGCAAATACCACCCAGAAAGGTGAGAGTCCTGTGGACTCACCGAGTATCTTTGGTCCGATAATATTGCCGTCCACCTGCTGTAAGATAATGATAAACAACAAAAATATCACACCCTTTGACGGGCTGTCGAGCATGATGAGTATGGTGCTTGGTATGGCTCCAATATACGGTCCAAAGAACGGTATGACATTGGTCACTCCGACTATCACGCTAATGAGTGCTACATACGGCATGCGCAGTATCAGGCAACACACGAAACAGATAGCTCCGATTATGAGTGAATCAATGATTTTGCCACTGATAAAACCACCGAATATCTTGTCGCTCTCCTTTAAGATGCTTGAAAGCACCTGTATATGGCGTTCCGGCAGAAACGCGCTCACGAGCTTTTTAGTCTGGCGTTTGAAGGTATCCTTGCTAAGAAGGACATAGATGGCAACAATGACTGCAACAAGGCAGTTTACCGCTGTGCCAAAGATTCCCATAATACTGTTTATCACAAAGGTAACCTGTCCGAGCATATTGTCCTTTACCCATTCAGTAAAATAGCTTATGCCGTTATTGTATAGCTCAGTGATTATTTCCTTTGCCTTGTCATTGTTTCTGGCAAGCTCCGTGATCTTTTTCACAAGGTCCTGTATCTGATCCGGTAAAAGACTGACCGCATTTGTGATATTGCTTACAAGCTGTGGCACCACCATCATTATGAGCACTACAATAATGGCTATTATTATGGCCAGACTTATAAGTATTGACAACCCTCTCATAGAAGGTCTCTTTCCACACTTCTTTTCTATGGCTTTGCCCAGCGAATTGCTTAGCTTTCTGTCATAAAACTCTACCATCGGATTTATGAGATACGCCAGCACAATCCCCATGATAATTGGCATGAGTATATTTATTATACGCATAATCTGTGCCATTATTGCATCAAATTTAAATAGCACAAACACTAGCAGGATTGCTCCTGCTAGTGCTAAAAACTGTGAAAACCCTTTGGCCCATGCGACCTTTATGGTGTGCTTCATCTTATTATTCACTTCCACGCGCGATTCCTCCTCGTTTATTGTATGTCCGGAATGTAACAAGCTGATATTATATAGTCTTTAATCAATCCGGGCAACACTCTCGCCCTCTGTGAGCTCAAATGGTATTATCTCATGACATGAGCCTTTATGCAAATCAATCATGCTAAAAAGAAGTTCCACGCTGCGTGCCGCCATATCCTTGTGCGGCTGCCTGATAGATACAATCTTGGGATTGTAGTACTCTGCAAGTGTCGAACCATCAAAGCCTGTGATAGATATATCTTCCGGCACCCTGAGTCCCTTGTCAAGTATTGCCCTTATGGCACCGATTGCCATGACATCGGAAATCGCATAGACTGCGGTGATTTCTATATTCTTTTCCAAAAGCTTTTTCATCGCATGATATGCGCTGTCATATGAGAATCGCGCTCTCTCATAGTAACGCTCATCAGGTGTGATGCCATGCTTTTTGAAGCTGTTCAGATATCCGTTGTGTCGCAGAATAGCTGTCTGTGAAAGCTCCAGATTGGCTCCAATCTCTGCTATCTTCGTATGACCATGCTCGATGAGATAATCGACGATTGTTTCCCCGGCCTTCTCATCATCAATGGCAACAGATGACAGCTCCTCCATGCTCCAGTTTTCTGCCGATGTTGTCACGATAACACACGGCACCTTAAACGAAGATGTATCCTCCGAGAAATCCACCCTGCTGCCTCCAAGAAAGATGATTCCAAGTGGCTTTCGTTCCCTGCATATGCGGTCAGTCACACTGCTTAGATTACTGTCCTCATCCAGATATGTGATGCTCAAAGAGTAGTCTGTTCTGTCTATTATCGACTGGATTTCCTCGACTATGTTTGCAAACAGCATATTCGAGGTACCCTTTACCAGCAGATAAATATTTCTGGAAATGGTCTGCTTGAGCCTCTTTGCATTGTTATTTGGCACAAAGTTGTGTGCCTCAACTATTTTCATTATGGTTTCTTTTGCTGCAGGAGAAACATCCTGCCTGTTATTTAAAACTCGGGATACAGTTGTTACTGAGTATCCCGATTCTTTTGCTATATCTACAATTGTCATTGTTTTCCCCGTCCGGACAGCGATACGTCCCTTTACATTATATCCATGTGATATAATTTATTTCACTCATTATATCCACAACTATAAAACCTGCTAATTTAGCTTAAGCCCCACATGTTTTCTTAATAAGTGTGGGGCTTAAATAACATAAACTATATCCTCTTGTAAGCTATATTAACCCTTTACAGCTCCTGCGAGCACACCCTCTATAATGTACTTCTGACATACAATATAGAAGATAACAATTGGCAGAATCGCAAGCACGAGCATGGCCATCATTGCACCCCAGTCAATCATACCGTGGCTCTGCTTTAAGTACTGAATAGCAATTGGTATGGTTTTGTACTGGTTGATGTTTAAAACCAGTGATGGAAGAAGGTAATCATTCCATACCCACATTGCCTCAAGTATCGCTACTGTTACCGCTGTAGGACGAAGTATTGGAAATACAACCCTGAAATACATCTGTAATGGTGTGCAGCCATCAATCATAGCTGCCTCTTCGATCTCTAATGAGATACTCTTTACAAATCCAGTAAACATAAACACAGCAAGTCCTGCTCCAAAGCCAAGATATACAATGATGATACCGAGTGGATTTGATAAATGAAGCATATTTGCAAATTTTGATAATGTAAACATTACCATCTGGAATGGTACGATCATAGAGAAAAGGCAAAGTGTATACATAAGCTTTGTGCCCTTAGTCTTTACACGAACTATGTACCATGCACACATTGAGCAGCAGAGTACAATAAGTACTACTGAGCCGACTGTGATTAAAAATGATGTTCCGAAGCAGTCCCAGAAATGTGTCATTCTGAGACCATTCTTGTAGTTTAATGTGCTACAGAAAAGCCTTGACATACCATCCTTGAAGGCTTCAAAGCCCTCAGTGATAGATACTGTGCTGATTCCAAACGGATGCTTGAATATGTAGGCTTTTCTCTTAAATGAATTGAGTAACACCATAAAGATTGGTGAAATCCAAAGTACTGATAAAACAGTGAATAATAATGTGATTATCCAACCGTGCTTGGCCTGTCTTACGGCACTGACTTCCTGCGCTTTTTTCTGTTTTGCCATTAGTCCTGTACCTCCTTGCTTGTAGTAATCTTATTCTGTGCAAGTGCGATAATTGCAACAATTATAAAGAATATAACAGCCTTTGCCTGACCTACGCCCTGCCATCCTGTTGTTCCATACATGGTGTTGTAGATATTTAAGGCAAGCAGCTCTGACATCTTTCCCGGATTACCGCCTGTAAGAGCTAAGTTCTGGTCGAACAGCTTGAAGCCGTTTGTCAGTGTCAGGAATGTACAGATTGTGATTGTCGGCATAAGCATTGGAAGAATAACGCTCTTTAAGAGCTGCCATCTGTTGGCTCCATCAATCTTTGCTGCCTCAATAAGCTCACCCGGTATATTCTGAATACCTGCAATATAGATAATCATCATATATCCAATCTGCTGCCAGCATACTACTGCGATAAGTCCCCAGAATGCTGACCACTCTGAGCTTACGATTGTCTTTGAATAGTTCTGCAGGATAGAGTTAAAAATCATCAACCATACATATGAGAGTACGATTCCACCGATCAGGTTTGGAAGGAAGAATACTGTACGGAAAAGATTTGTTCCTCTGATTCCTTTTGTAAGCGCCATTGCTATTGCAAAAGATACGATATTGATAATCAGTACCGAAACTACTGTAAATAGTGCTGTGTACCAGATTGAATGAATAAAGGTTGTATCCACAGTGCCGTTTACAACAAAAATCCTTGTGTAATTTTTAAATCCCACCCATTTCCAGTCTGTAACTGTGGAGAATTTACAAAATGAAAGGAAGATACCATATACGAATGGTACAATAAATCCTATTGTAAATGCTGCCATTGTCGGTAAAGCGAAGATCCAAAATTTTTTTCTAATCGACTTTTCCATAACAAATATACCTTTCTTAAAAAAATATGGGGTGAGTGACTGCCACTCACCCCACTTTTACTACTTTTTACTAACTTTTAGAGAATTTTACTGCTCGTTCTGAAGATCCCAGTAATAAGCCCATTTCTCTGAGAATGCCTTTGCAACGTCATCCCATGAACCATTACGCTCTGTGTACTCTGTGAGTGGAGCAAGGAAATCAGCTCTCCAGTCATCTACTGAAGGTGTTGCGTTGAATGACCATGCTACTGATGTCTTGCCTTCCTTTGCAAGCTCTGATGCTACATTAGCAAAAGCGTTCTTTGACTCATAGTCGCCTGTGAATGTATCGAATGGAGCTGAAAGACCCATTTTATTAACGATTGCGTCACGTCCGTCATCACTTGTGATTACCCAGTTGAGGAATTCAAGTGTTGCATCAATATCCTTCTGATCTGCCTTAGCGTTTACTGTCCAGTGGTTCTCTGTACCAACTGCAAGTCCCTCGTTCTCGTCATCTACACCGAAGTAGATAGGCATCATTGAAAGGTCTGACTGCTTAACTGTGTATCCGTTCTCGTTGTCATCTGCGAAGTTAGCGTACTCCCAGTCACCATTCTGGTAGAATACAGCCTCTTCCATACCAAGCTCTGACTCAGCATTTAAGCTTCCTGAATCAAGTGTAGCCTTGTCTGCTGCTGATGTATTTGTGTACATATCCCAAACTCTCTTGAAGTTGTCCATGTACTTACCTGTAACTTCCTTCTGTCCTGCTGTGAGATCACATCCTGCATCCTTGAACTCATAGTAGAGTGCGAGGCCTGCGAGATGTCCTGTGAATCTCCAGTTAGATCCGCTGTCAAGTCCTGCTGAAGCAAATGCCTCTGTAAGATGTAAGTCACAAGCTTTGTTGATGTCATCTACATGCTCGTTGATATCAGTTGCAACCTTCTCTAATGTATCAAGATCCTTGATATCATCTACTGACTTGATAACTGCTCCTGAGTAGTTTTTGCAGTATTTCTCAAGCATTGCCTTGTTGTAGATGATTCCGTAGCACTCATAGCAGTTAGCTACTGATGCAATCTTGCCATTGTACTCAAGTGCAAGTGACTTATCTGTAAGGTGCTTGTAAATCTCGCTGTCCTTTAAGTCATATATGTATTTGTCATACTCTGCGCAGTCTGCTGTGCTTCCGATATTGAAGATTGTTGGAGCATCCTTCTTAGCAAGCTCAGACTTAAGTGTTGTCTTGTACTGTCCGTCAGCTGCTGTTACTACTGTAACCTTTACGCCTGTCTCATCTGTGTACTTCTCTGCAAGATCCTGCCATGCCTGATCTGTCTCCGGCTTGAAGTTTAACATGTAAACTGAGCCATCGCCTCCCTTTGCAGATGAGCCTTTCTCTGTTCCGTCTCCGCTTCCTGATCCACATCCGGCAAGCATTGTTGCTACCATTGAAGAAGCGAGTAATACTGTCACTAATTTCTTTTTCATTTTAAACCCTCCTAAAAGATTTAATATTAAAATTGTCTCTGCAAACATCTTTGGTTGTTTTCGGTAATGTTTGCGGTAACGTTTTCACAAGAATTATTATAGTACAGTTTCGTGTAGTTTCGCAAGAGGATTTTGTCTTTTCTGTATATATTAATAAAAGTGCCAGGTGTTTTTTGGCAATTTTTCACAAAAAATTGTAAAAAAATAAGTATTCTCACACTGGTGTTTGGTCATTTTAGTTATTTTCGACTATCCGTTTTGTGCAAAAATACTTTTGTTATTTTTATTCATTTCATCTATCAGAGCCTGCTTTTGTGCGCGCTTGAGCTGTTTTATATGATACTCCCTGCTCATTGCCTCCTCTTTCGTGGCAAAGTGCTCGAAATAGACCAGCTCCACAGGTCTGCGTGTCTTTGTATATTTGGCACCTTTCCCGGAGTTATGCGCTTTTATGCGCTTTTTCAGGTCATTTGTCCAACCGGTGTAAAGTGTGCCGTCAGCACACCTTACAATATATGTATAATTTTCATCCATATCTGCTTTGTCCATCTCAATAATCAACGCTGTGCCTTCTCCAGATGATCTATCGCCCTGACCACGATATCAAAAATGTTATCGTAGTCATTCAGGCAATAAAGTATCATGGCAAGATGATAGTATCCAAAGCCCAAGCGCTTTGAATCAGCTGTCTTTTCTCCGTAATCTATCAGCTCATGGCAATATCTGATTGTGAGCTCGGCGTCCTTTCTGTAATTGTCAAGAATGCCATTTGTCCAGTTTTCACACTCTCATTGTATTCGTTAAACTCCACTTTTCACCTCTATATATCTCCGAAATAGTCCATAGGATTGACCGGTTTTCCATCCTGTTCCATAGCAAAATACACATTGGTGCCCTCAACAGTATAGTATCTGGTCACCTTTCCAACTGTTCCAAGTGTTTCTCCTGCCTCAAGCACATCGCCTTCACTGCAGGTTAGATTTGCAAGCTGTCCGTAAGTAGCCGTATATCCGTCTCCTAAATCCTGCACTACTGTGCAGCCTGTCTCTGCGCTGTCATATATGTCTATAATCCTGCCCTCGGTAACTGAGCATACCGCATCTCCTTCGTTTGCACGTATTACCATGCCACGATTATACTGATACTGGTCGAGTGTCGGGAAATAAACCGTCTTGTCCATGGAAAACGGCAAAAGCACATCTCCCTTTACAGGCCAGTTTGTCACATTTTCAGGGACAAAATGCAGTTGTTTTTCCGTGGGCTGCTGATTTTCCTGCTGCCCTGCAGCTGATTCTTCCTGTCCCATTTTTGTCTCTGAGTCTACTTTTTCTGTAGTTTTCTGTGGTGTCTTTTTCTCTGTAGGCTCAACTATAGACGAAGTCTGTGAAATTTCTGTTGGTATCTCATCTTTCCCGGGTTTCTGTGTTGAATATACCGCTGCAAATCCTATGGCTCCAGCCACGAGACATGCCGCTGCTGCAATTTGTTGTTTTTTCATAGGACATTACCTCCATCATCTGAATTGTTCTGATGATAGTATGTCCTGTCTGCATGGATTTATTCATGCTTTTTCTATTTTGCGGCACCAATTATATTTGATAATTGTGCAAACTGTGCAAGGCTTAGAGCCTCACCACGCACATTTACAGGAACTCCGAGAGCCTCTATGCTCTGCTGTATCTGCTCCTTGGTCAGTCCCATACCACCGAAATTGTTGAGCCCGTTTGCAAGAGTTTTCCTGCGCTGGTTGAAAGATGCCCTGATGATTTTGAACATCAGCTTTTCATCATCTACGTCAACCACCGGCTTTTCGTATCGCTTGAGCGATATAACAGAGCTTCCTACCTTTGGCTGTGGCATGAAACAGCTTGGCGGCACATTTACCACTATCTCAGGGTGCGAATAATACTGCACCGCAAGTGACAGAGCTCCGTAATCCTTCTTGCCGGGACCTGCCTGCATACGGTCTGCGACCTCTTTCTGCACCATAATGGTAATGCTGTCTATCGGCACATGACTCTCGAACAGCCCCATAATAATAGGTGTCGTTATGTAATATGGCAGGTTTGCAACAACCTTTATCGGCTTACCATTATTATATTCTTCTGCCAGAGCATTTATGTCTACCTTCAATATATCATCATTTATGACCTTTACATTATCATATTCACTCAGAGTATCCTTAAGTATAGGTATCAGATTTGTATCTATCTCGACTGCTATTACCTGGCGCGCCGACTCACACAGATACTGTGTCATCGTACCTATTCCCGGGCCTATCTCAAGTATCATATCGTCCTTTGTGATGCCGGCCGAGTCTATGATTTCCTCCAAAATGCCTGTATCAATAAGGAAGTTCTGTCCGAATTTCTTTTGAAAATTGAAATTGTATTTCTGCAAAACCTCGATTGTGTTCTTAGGATTTCCCAAATATGCCATGATATGCACTCCTTGTGTCGTTTCATCTGATGTGACAGTCTAACTGCTGTCTTTATCTTTTATATGCGGGTCACTAAGCTATTCATCGAATTGCATGCAAGCATGCATCGATGATACCTTTTGACCCTTTAATCATATTATCACATGAAATGCCTTTATTTCAATTATATTTGTAAATTTTCGCGGTTTTCATACCTCAAGTTGTGGCTCAATTATTTACACGTGTGAACAGTTCAAATGCATTGGCACGTGTCGTGCGCTCTACCTCATCGGGCGTAGTGCCTTTGATTTCCGCTATCTTTGATATGACATATGGAATGTTTGACGAATCATTCCTTGTGCCTCGATGTGGCTCCGGAGCCATGTATGGACAGTCCGTCTCAAGAAGGATTCTATCAAGTGGAAGCTCTGACACTGTCTGTACCAGCTTCTTTGCATTCTTGAAAGTTACGACACCTCCAACTCCGATATAATACCCCAGCTTTACATACTCCAGTGCCATCTCCGGTGAATAGGAATAGCAGTGTATCACGCCGCGGATATTCTTTTTTGCTGCCTCTGTCATGATTTCCATGGTGTCCTGTGCTGCATCACGCGAGTGTATGATAACCGGCAGCGATGCTTCTGCTGCAAGCTCAAGCTGACGCTTAAACCAGTAGCGCTGGTTTTCCTGCACATTTGGCTCCTTATCCCAGTAATAGTCCAGTCCGATTTCCCCGACTGCAACAGTCCTTTCCCATGCAGTCCGTTCCCTAAGCCATGCAAAGGTTTCCTCGTTTAAATCAGCTATGTCGCTTGGATGCACTCCAACCGCCGCATATATAAAGTCATATTTCTTTGCAAGCTCCATTGTAGTCATGGTAGAACCAATAGAAGCCCCGACATTTATTATCGGGGCAACTCCTTTTTCATGGACGCGTTTTATTGTTTCATCACGGTCGTCCTTAAATCTGTCATCATCATAATGGGCATGTGTTTCAAATATCATTAATTACTGTGTCCTTCCTCCGCCCAAAGCTTATCGGCACAAGGCTTCCATGCCTGCGCATACTCCTTACACTTGTTGCACAGGTGCTCCGCACTCTCAGGTGACTGCAAATCAGTTGATTTTGCACCTGTTTCCTTTACGAGCCGCTGTAAGATCTCAGGATTTTCAAGCATAGGACATGGTCTGTAGTGATTCTCATTAAATGGCTGGTTATCATGATATGCCATGAAAAGCGGCTGTTTCAAAATCTCAAGCATACTGTGTGTACGGATGTTGGCTCCTGAGTAGTGGATAAATACACATGGCTCAGCATCGCCGTTTGCATTGATATGGAAGTAGTTTCTTCCTCCTGCGATACAGCCTCCGACAAACTCGCCGTCGTTCTGGAAATCCATAGTGAAAATTCCCTTGCCGCTTGTCATATTTCTGATCTCACGGACACGGTCCTTGATGTAAAGCCTCTGCTGTGGGTTTGGTAAAAGTTCCAGTGATGCATCGTTTCCGACAGGCATATAGTGGAAGTAAAGTGCATAGCGGCAGCCCTTTTCCACAATCATGTCGATAAACTCATCACTGGTAACTGTCTTATAGTTCTTTGAAGTGTAACATATTGATGTACCGAAAACAAGTCCGTTTTCCTTAAGCAAATCCATTGCATGCATAACCTTTGCAAATACACCTGTGCCTCGTCTTAAGTCGTTTACCTCTGAGAAGCCCTCAAGACTTATTGCAAGGTACAGATTTCCGATACGCTTTAAGTCTGCGCAGAAGGCCTCATCCACGAGTGTGCCGTTTGTGAATGCCAGAAATGCACAGTCACTGTGCTTCTCACAGAGCTTAACAAGGTCTGCTTTTCTGACAAGAGGCTCCCCTCCTGTGAACATATACAGGTATACACCAAGCTCCTTGCCCTGTGTTACAACCTTATCCATCTCATCAAAGGTAAGGTTCAGCTTGTGGCCATACTCTGCCGCCCAGCAGCCTGTGCAGTGCAGATTGCAGGCGCTTGTCGGATCCATAAGGATGAGCCATGGCACATTGCAGCCATACTTTTCACGATTTTTACGGATAGTCTTGGTACCGTAAACAAATGCCTCAAAGCCCAGATTGAGTGCGATTGTTTTTAATACATGAGGATCTATCTCATTGATAAGACGGTGCATGTACTTGTTGAGCGTGCAGTCCTTATCACAGATCATCTTGCGCGCACTGTCATAGTTTAAATCAATCTTCTCATCTCCCATGAATTTCTGCCACATGTCGATGAGCTTTACAACCTCTGTCTCCGGGTCCTTGCAAAGTCCTTTTACAATGTTATCACATATTTTTGATGCAGCAAGTCTCGCTGCCTGATGTCCTAAATTTCCCACTTTGTATTCCTCCTTATTGTTTCAACGGTATTTCTGACGACAAATAAATTTAATATTCCGTCAAGACTCAAATTCAGTCCTATTAATCTCACTATCATGCTTGCGGTCTCAAATGGTGTCGCGAAAAGCAGTATGCCCACAAATGTAACTGCAAATGACATCACAAGTATGAGCCACCAGTTCTCGATGCCAAAGCGTTTTGCTTCCACTGCAGTCTGTATCTTGAACGCTCCATCTACCAACATAAAAATGCCTATTGCTGTGGACAATATCTCTATAATATACTCAGTTTTTTTAATAATTATGATTCCAAGCACTATTGAAACTATCCCAAGCGCCAGGTCAAACTGAAACGCAAGCTGAAATAAATCCTTTGCAAAATATCCGGACAGCTTTGTCACGCCATATATTATGAGAAACACTCCATATAACATGCACATTGTCTTTAGTCCAAGCTGTGGCATGAACAACAAAGCTGCCCCCAATGCAATCAGGCATATTGTCATGACGGTATATGCATTTTTTACATGTACCAATGTATGCATAAAGTATCTTCCTCCTTTTTGTCTGCTATTTTAATCCTGCAACAGCCAATTTAAAACGGACAAAAAAATAAGAGTGTCTGAAATTCAGACACTCTATCAAATCTGTTCGAATTATTTTGTCATCCAATATCCGCCTGCCTACAGGCAGCACTCAATCATATCATAAATTGTGGCATCGAAAGAGTCACCTATTCTCTTAACAATATCTCTGTTGTATTGGCTTTTTGACAGTCCAACGCCATTTGCCGTAATGGTCTCAGGTAGGCTGCTCATCATACTGCATCTCTCAATCCACTTTATTGTGCTGCCCACGATTCCGTTGCTGTAAAATGCCGTGATAAAAGCAATGTCACTATCATCCAGGCTGTAGCCCTCTGCCTTTTCCAACACAAAGCGGCGCACCACCTGCGTAACCACGGCATCCAGATATGTCCTTAATACCCTGCCGTTTTCCGATGCATAAATGTGCATTATCGCCTCGCGGTTATTAAGAATAAGGGCAGCGACTCTGGCATATGCATCATGAAATGTCACGCCTTCCTTTGCCTCATCCATCACAAGCCTGACCTCGTCCTCAAATATGGCCTCAAGCACATCATATATGTCCTTGAAATAATAGTAAAATGTATTTCTGTTTATCTCACACTGCTCGCATATATCCTTGACTGTAATCCTGTCAAGCGGTTTGTTTTTCAGTATATGTAAAAAAGTCTTCATTATGGCTTTTCTGGTAAATGTTGCCATGTGTATATCTCCTGCTATGCTGTGCCTGCTGTGCTGCTGTTCACATTAAGGTATAAACAATAACATCGTGTCTCCCTCACTCAGCGTGCGCGTATTATACATAAACCCTACTCTCAACCGCCATTATATTAGATTGTTATATTTTTGTCAAACTATGTTTCCGTGTAACTTCAAAGTAAATTCAAAGGCCAACACCAAAAGAAAGAAACATATCCATTAAAAGCCAAAGTCCGCATAATCCTGCGGCAGAAATCTATGATAAATAATATGGCAGCCCTCATCATGGAAGCAATAGTAGTATGTGTCATCCGGCTCATTTAAGAAGCGGATGTAACAGTCAAACTCGCCGTTTTGCATATCCTTTTTCTCGATGTCGTCCGAGTATTTGTAAAACAGCTCAGTTATCTGCTCCATGGTGCAGCCATGCGTGCCGACAAGTGCAATCAGCTCACTGATGAACTCATTGTCAGCTGTGTTTTCATGCACATACTCACTGCCCTCAGGTGGTATCTCTATGCAGAAACGCTCATTTTTTGCGGTGACCTTTATCTCACCTATGGTGTCAGTAAGCTGTTTGGGCAGGTTGTTTGGAGCAAGGATTTCAAGCATCTGCTGTTCTGAAATCATGCCGGTTGCAATTTTATTATCAGCCCCTGCACACTCAAAGAAATGTCTGAGCGTGGAAAGAGGATAATACAGTCTGACTATTTCCTTCCTGTAGCCAAGCTTTGCCTGCTGCTCTTTTACTATATCAATAAGACTCTTCGCTAGACGAGCGTAACCGGTGGCGCTATAATCGCTACTGTAATTGTCTCTATAATCGCCGCTGTAATTATTGCTATAATTACCTTTATAATCGTCACTATAATTCACTTTGTCATCAAAATCACTTGTTTTCGTCATACCGATAGCTTCTCTTTCTCCCGGCTTTTAAGGCTTTTCTATGGCATGCTCACCTTATCGAGTATTCCTGTCAGGTGTGCTATTGCCACGCCATAGTTTGTCATCGGCACATGCTGAGTGCGTGCCCTGTCTATTCTTGATAATACATATTTTCTGTTAAACATGCAAGCGCCACACTGAATAACGAGGTCATACTGAGATAGATTATCGGGGAAGTCTGTACCGCTTGTAATATCCACGGTAAGCTCCTCACCAACACGCTTTCGAAGCAGGTTCGGAAGCTTCACCCTGCCTATATCCTCCGCAAGAGGCGCATGTGTACAGCACTCTGCGATAAGCACTCTTGAGGATGGCTTTAATGCATCAATTGCCCTTGCGCTCTCCACATAATATGGCAGATCACCCTTGTATGCTGCAAAAAGCACTGAAAATGATGTGAGCATACTCTCCGCCGGCTTGTGCTCGTACACATAGCCAAACACCTGTGAATCTGTCACGATGAGCTTTGGCGCGTGAGATAATGCTGCAAGTGCATCTGTCATTTTGTCAGTTGTCGTGCTCATCACAAGGCATTTTCTATCGAGCAATTCCCTGAGTGTCTGCACCTGCGGCAATATGAGTCTGCCCTTTGGCGCCTGGATATCCTGTGGCATGACAAGAAGCACCAGGTCTGTCTGAGAAACAAGGTCTCCCAGGATAAATTCCTGTCCGAAATCCTCAGGCAAAAGGCGTGTGAGTGCAGAGATAACGGCATCCATTCCCTTGCCCTTTAATGCGCTGACTGCTACAACCTCAAAACTATTGTCTGCATTTTTGCCCATCACAGCACTGTTTTCCTCAAAAACCCAGCACTTTGCGGCCTCTATTGCAGCATTGTCAAGCTTTCCACTACTCTTTTCCTGTGCCTCAGCAGAAAGCAAAATCTCGTCTATCTTGTTTAAAGCAAATACAACCGGAGTATGTTTTTTTGCAAATAACAGACTCCATTCTGCCTCATCCTTAAAAGCCTTTTTAAACGGAATTCCCGCCTTCTTCGCAGCAATCACCTCTGCGATATCAAGCACTACAACGGCTATGTCTGTCTTCTCTGCTGCCAGATGAGTCTTTTCCACACGTCTTTCACCAAGCTCACTGTCATCATCAAAGCCCGCCGTATCAATAATCACGCACGGTCCGAGCGGATGAATCTCCATCGGCTTGTACACAGGGTCGGTTGTCGTACCTGCCACGTCAGCTACAATGGAAACCTCCTGCTTTGTAACCGCATTTATCAGAGATGACTTACCACTGTTTGTCTTTCCGTATATACCTATATGAAGTCTGTTGGCAGAAGGCGTCTCATTCAAATTTCCCATATTTCCTCCTTTAGAAACGGAAATCACGCTTTCCGTCTGCAATATCATGTATATGCTCATAGCAGGTCTGCTTAACCTTTGGATTGGTAATCTTTTCTATTTCCCTATCGATGAGCTTCATTCCAAGCTCTCTTGTCTGCGGGCTTGCATAGTCCTCGAGATACTCCTTAAGTGTCATGAGTGCGTTCGGATGACAGCAATTAAGTATCTGCATGCTCTTGCACAGTGCCATAAAACGGTCTCCCGTTCTGCCCTCTCTGTAGCAGGCTGTACAGAAGGATGGAATATAGTCCATCTTCATAAGCCAGTTTACCACCTCGTCAAGTGTTCTCTGGTCGCTGACATCAAACTGCTCCGATGTTGCCTCTGCATTTTTCTCAGCCTCCGGGTCTGCATAGCCTCCAACACTTGTCTTTGATGCGCCGCTGATCTGTGAAACACCGAGCGGCAGAACCTTTTCACGGACAGCCTGACTCTCACGGGTTGAGATTATCATTCCTGTGTATGGCACTGAAATACGGATAAGTGCGCATATTTTGGCGAAGGTATCATCACTGATGCCATTGTCAAATACATCCGGGTCTATATCATCTGCGTGCTTTATACGCGGCACACTGATGGTGTGAGGACCTACACCGTGCACTGCCTCAAGGTGCTCTGCATGCATCAAAAGTCCTGCAAACTCGTACTTGTATTTGTCCAGTCCGAAAAGTACACCAAGTCCCACATCATCAATGCCGCCCTCCATAGCACGGTCCATGGCCTCTGTGTGATATGCATAGTCATGCTTTGGTCCTGTCGGATGAAGCTGCTCATAGCTCTCCTTGTGATATGTCTCCTGGAAGAGTATGTAGGTTCCGATTCCTGCCTCCTTGAGCTTTCTGTAATTCTCCACTGTAGTGGCAGCGATATTTACATTTACACGGCGGATAGCTCCGTTTTTGTGCTTGATGCTGTAGATTGTGTTGATACACTCGAGAATATACTCAATCGGATTGTTTACAGGGTCCTCTCCTGCCTCGATTGCAAGACGCTTGTGTCCCATATCCTGAAGGGCTGTGACCTCCTTTACTATCTCCTCCTGAGTGAGCTTCTTTCTCGCAATATGCTTATTTTTCATGTGATATGGACAATAAACACAGCCGTTCACACAGTAGTTTGACAGATAAAGCGGTGCAAAAAGCACGATTCTGTTTCCGTAGAAATCCTTCTTTATCTGCTGTGCAAGCTTATAAACCTCGTCAAGCTTCTCCGGAATCTCACAGGCTAAAAGCACTGATGCCTCTCTGTGTGTGAGTCCTTTTTTTAGCTTTGCTTTCTCGATAATCGCATCGATAAGCCCTATATTATTTTTGTTTGCCTCTGCGTATTCGAGAGTCTCTTTGATTTCCTCGTCTGAGATGAATTCCTCAGCCTTTAATGATTTTACGTTGTACATTTTTATCTCCTTCTATATCCTAGTGTTGTTTTATATTTATTAATCGTAACTATTAATCAAAAATCTGCGTAGTCCCCGCGCGACACCACCACCTGATATCCTATGCTCTTCATCCGGTTTTCCATACAGTAGCGGCACTCTGCTGCCTCATCTCCTGTGCAGATTTTATTGTCGTAAAGCTTGTATTTGTCACGGACATTGACCGGTGAGAGGTTTGGCATCACAACATTGGCACCCGACTGTATACCCTTTTCCCTGCCGAGCGGATGGATTGTGCCAAGCGCTGTCGTGGCAGGCAGCAGCACTTTTGGATGTATGAGCCTGATGATTGAAAGCAGGCGAAGCGTCTCATCCATCGTGCCTGACTTCTCGTTTGCAAAAGGTGTATCCTTCTGCGATATGAACGGACCGATTCCAACCATGTGAGGCTCAAGCTCCTTTATAAACTGCAAATCCTCATACAATGTCTCCACTGTCTGTCCCGGCGAGCCGACCATGAAGCCGCAGCCCACCTGATATCCTATCTCTTTCAAATCCCAAAGGCACTGCTTTCTGTTTGCAAGTGACATCTCTACCGGATGAAGCCTACTGTAATGCTTTTTATCCGCAGTCTCATGGCGCAGCAGATATCTGTCTGCCCCTGCATCAAAATAGCTCTGATAGCTCTCCTTTGACTTTTCTCCGATAGAGAGTGTAACTGCGCAGTCCGGATACTTTGCCTTAATCCCGGACACTATCTCACAGATACGCTCATCCGTGTAGTACGGATCTTCACCTCCCTGCAGCACAAAGGTACGAAAACCAAGCTCATAGCCGCTCTCGCAGCATGCCATAATCTGCTCCGTACTCAGGCGGTAGCGGTCCGCGAGAGTATTGCTGTGCCTTATGCCGCAGTAGAGACAGTCGTTTTTGCAGTAGTTGGTAAACTCTATCAGCCCTCGTATAAAAACCTGATTGCCATAGGTCTCGTGTGCTTTCTCAGATGCACTCTTTCTAAGGTAATCAACTGCCTGCATATCATCCGTCTCAAGCAGCATATGCAGCTGCTCGATGGTGATATTCCGGCAGGCCGTAATTTCATCTATAATTTTTATTATTGCTGTATTTTCGGTCATGCTTTCTCCTGTAGTCTGGTCTGCTTTATTTATTAGAGTAAACTGTCTTCACTCCTATGCCATCCAGCCTGCCAATCCTGCCGGACAGAGCACTGATAATATCCTGTGGTGCATCAATCGCCACACTGATGATATTCACGTTCTTTTTCTCGTATGGGATACCCATGCGCCCAACAATGAAGCTACCGTACTCATGCAGCAGATGATTAAGCTGCTCAACCGAATCCGGGTTTTCAACTATAATGCCGATCAGGGCTATTCTTGTTTCCATGCGTTACTCCTTATATCTTGTATTTAATATGAACAAAGCTCTTTGTTCACTAAAAAAAGGGTGCACTTCGCCGGAAGTACACCCTAAATCTTAAAATGTTCTTCCTCCTCATACGTGAATCAACTATCATCTGCTCACAGTATTTGGTGTCAGTGACTCTGAATTATGACATCAGAGCCTTCAATGCCTGCAGGCTTGAAGAAAGAGAGCTGTTATCAGCATGTCTCGCTTCTTGCGTGCTATCTAATATCTAATCCGATTGTATCATGTCTAAATCATTTCAACAATATTATATCTGCTTGTTTCCCGAAATATACACTATTTTTAGACAAAAAAAGAACAGCCATCGTTCTGCTGTCCTTTAGGAGAAGGTATTTTACTATGGGGATAGTAAAAATATATAATGTATTGGGGGTTTTTACGTTAATTATAGTATCACGTGCCATGAAAAATGTCTATTATCGTGATGCACAAACATGCATAAATTTTCAATTATTTTTTATGCAATATGTATATCATTGATTTAAGATAATCATTTGGTTACAATTACAGTCCATTAAGAATTTCAATATTTTTGAAAAGAAATCTACTTAAAAGTTGACTTTTTTAACCTAAAGGAAGAAAATAGAAACATAAATTGGAAGGAAAGGAGCGGACTCTCATGAAGAAAATACTGGTTTTACCACTGTTGCTTTGTCTTATATTCTGCTCCTTTCTAAGTCTCGACAAAAATCTGGACGAATTTGATCCTGACCGCACAGCATACGGTTCATACGATCACAGGGTTGTCTGGGGCTCTTATGCTTCTTCTGATAAGGCCGCGCTTCCACAGCAGGAAGTCTTTGACTCACGCGCAGTGCTTTATTCAGAGTCAGATATGTCGGCACTCATGGATTGCCAGTATATAGAAGAAATACCTTCTTTTCCTGCAGTCATATGCCGCATCCGTACCTCTTCGCTTGGTTTTCTAGGCAGGCTTACATCCAATTTAAGCTGGCTGGGTGCGTTACTCCAGTTAATACATATTATTTTATTCGCATATGCCGCTATCGTGGTCATGCGCATATGCCTCACAAACACGAGCCGGTGCTTTATTATCCGTTTTATCCACGACAAGGATGGGCATAAACTAATTTCCTTCGCTGATTATTTCAAAACTCGCGCATATGCGGAGGAAATATAACTTAGATACATTAAATAAACATTTTCTCCGCGTCATGCTGACAAAGTAAAACGGAGGATTTAAAATGCTTGAAGCAATAATAATTGTCGTGTGTGCTGCCGTTTGTATCGGCGCTGCAGCCTATGCCTGGTGGATGGAGAACGGTCCTGAGAAGGACGACAGTGATGCAGCCGGAAAGAACAGCCAAGGCCATGCTTATACCAAATACGACAGCAATATCAAGGATGATATTGTCTTTCACAAAGCACACAAATAATGATAACATTTATCAACATTAGTAACTATAAACCTAAATAAATTATCTCACCCAATTAGTCATAAATCATCTTTAACCCGGATGTATTATGACAGAACAAAACGAGCTGCAATCCTGATACCCACAGGATTGCGGCTCGTTTTTATATTTCTGTATCTTAACTTATTTTTCGATGTACTAGATATTAAGCATATCGCTGAGCTCCTTGAGTGCTCCGTCTGTCTCATGTGCGAGAACCTTCTTTGCAAGTATCTTTCCAAGCTGAACACCTTCCTGATCGAAGCTGTTTACATTCCATAAGAAGCCCTGGAACATGATCTTGTTCTCAAAGTGTGCAAGGAGTGCACCAAGAGATGCAGGATTTACCTGGTCTCCGATGATGATGCTTGAAGGACGTCCACCCTCGAAGTTCTTGTTCTTGTTGTCGTCTGCCTTACCACATGCAAATGCAACAATCTGAGCTGCTACGTTTGCGCAGAGCTTCTGCTGGCTTGTGCTGTCCTGGATGACTACATCTGTGTCAAGCTGGTTGTTCTTGAAGCCGATGAACTGGAGTGGCACAATATCTGTTCCCTGATGAAGGAGCTGATAGAATGAATGCTGTCCGTTTGTTCCAGGCTCACCAAAGATAACCGGTCCTGTCACATAATCTACAGGCTCTCCGAAGCGGTTAACCGACTTGCCGTTTGACTCCATATCAGCCTGCTGTAAATGTGCAGGGAAACGGCTGAGTGCCTGTGAGTATGGAAGCACTGCTGTGCTAGGATATCCGAGTACGTTTCTCTCGTAAACACCGATGAGTGCGTCGAGCATCTCAGGATTCTCCATGATATCTGCATTCTTTGAAAGCTTATCCTCTGCTGCTGCTCCGTCGAGGAACTGTGCAAATACTTCAGGACCGAATGCAAGTGAGAGAACTGCTCCACCAACTGCTGATGTTGATGAGTAACGTCCTCCGATGTAATCGTCCATGAAGAAGGCTGCAAGGTAATCATCGCTCTTTGCAAGTGGTGATGTCTCGCTTGTTACAGCAATCATGTGCTTAGAAGCATCAAGTCCTGCGTTCTTTAATGCATCCTTCACGAATGACTCATTGGTAAGAGTCTCAAGTGTTGTACCTGATTTTGATACTAATATAAAAATAGAGTGAGCTACGTCAACTGATGCCAGCACGCTTGCCGCATCATCAGGATCAACATTGCTGATGAATTTGGCTTCCATCTTGAATGTATTGTTTTTCTTTGCCCAGTTCTCAAGTGCTAAGTACATAGCACGAGGTCCTAAATCGCTTCCGCCGATTCCTATCTGAACAACTGTTGTAAACTTCTCTCCTGCTGCGTTTGTAATCTCGCCTGAGTGAACCTTGTTTGCGAACTCAGCGATTCTCTCCTGCTGCTCTACGTAGAATTTACGCTTGTCAACTCCGTCTGCCACTACAGCATCTCCGAGCTGTCCACGAGTGAGCTGGTGAAGAACGAGACGGTTCTCACCTGTATTGATAACAGCACCATTGTAAAGTGCCTCAAATTTCTCTGTAAGCTGAGCCTCCTTTGCAAGATTTGCAAGTGCCTCAAGCACATCTGCGTCAACCTGCTTTGCAGCAAAGTTGTAAGTGAATCCCTCTGCCATTGGGATGTTGTACTCCTTGACACGCTTAGCGCCATTGTCTCCTGACATGGCCTCTTTTATGTCAACACGTCCCACTTTAGAAAGCTCCTTGAAGGATTCCAGGGTATCCAAGTTGTTCCAGGTAATCATTGCGATTTCCTCCTTATCATTTAATCTTATTTTCACCAATCGCTTAAATTATACTATCAATCATTTTTAAGTTCAAGAGTTGAGAAACTTTATAAGTAAGTTTTTCAATAAAATTTGTATTTTGTTTTGTTTGTGTGCGAATATGCACTTTTTGTGCGAAATCGGTAACTATTCAGATCCATTGATGATTTTTTGTCCAATAATATCTGCCCATGCACTCATCACAATACCTTAGAGCCATTGGCAGTGAGCTTGAAGGTAGCTCCGAGTATCCCGGCGGCACCGCGGCACATCATCATGCGCCCTAAGAAAATGTCAAAATACTCATACATCGAGCAGATGCTTGTATCAATCTGAAGATTGAGCGCAATGACCTTTTTATCTATATTAATCTTGAGCGCCGCATCCGTAACAGCGTAATTTACCCTGTCGTGAATGTCAAAATTTTCCTTTGCCTTTTCCCTGACACGGTTTCTTCGCACATCCGTCTTGTCTGCAATGATAAGAGCTGCAGAGACCGGATCCGTTGCTCCTCCTGTGGACTCATCGTGATGACCTATCGCAGAGACAACCGTAATCCTGTCCTTCATGCTCATATCAGTCTTTTTGAGAATCTCGTTCGCTAAAATCGCTCCGTACTCAGCATGATGCTTTCTGTTGACCACATTTCCAATATCATGCATAAAGCCCGCTATCTTTACAAGCTTAATATCCTCTTCACTGTATCCGAATTTTTTTAAAATATATGCGGCACGCTTTGCAACCATCGTGCAGTGTACCGCCGAATGATCTGTGTAGCCCAGCACTCCGAGGTTTTCATCTCCCTTTCGCAGGCATTCACATATTTCTTTGTTCTTTTTTATTTCGTCGTATGTCAAAATAATTTATTCCGTTTCCTTTCTTTTCTTATTAGTAGCTATTCAGATTCCCCACACACATTCGCAAAACCGCGCGATGCATCAGCTTTCTGATGTACTATATGCGTCTAAGCTCAGCCAGACAAATGCACACAAAGCCAAGCATTCCTGTGATACCGCCTGCCGTGAAAGCGATATTGAGCACTGCCTTTAAAGCCATCACTCCACAGAGCTTAGCAAGTGCAAATGCCACTACAAAGCCAAGCACAAACGATACTGCTGTACCAAGAAGTAATATTATGTATCTGTATTTTGTTATCATTTCTTCGTCAAACATTATTTTCCTCCATTAAATCGGCTATCAGAAATTATTCAATATCATTTTTATTACCTTTTATTACATGATATGAGGGTCAAAAGATATTTTGCCCCTCATTTATGATTAATCAGATTACTACATGCTACGCATGCATCGATGATACCTTTTGACCCTTTAATCATATCATTCTAATGAAAATATACTGTTTGCGTTATGTAAAATTTGTTGGAAATTGTTGTAATGCAGTTACAACATATCAGTAACGTAATGCGGTTTTATTAAAAATCAGTTGACTTTGCCGGTGCAAGGTACTATACTCATGTTTGTAAAATTATTGGTATCTCCCTTTTAATTTTACATATTTACATAGTTTAATAACGGATTTTTGAGAGTGAACAGAGTTCATGAAGGGGTACACCACCGCGGGTGTATTACTTTGTGAACTCTTTTTTAATGTATTGCTTCGGGGTAATCCCCGTTTTTCCACATCTCAATCCGGAAAGGAGACGCACAATGGTAAAAATCAACGGTAAAGAAGCTGCAGATGTATGCGGCATGACTGTTTCGCAGTATCTTTCAGCTAACAATTACAACCCTAAGCACATCGTTGTAGAGCTGAATGAAGAGATTCTTCCAAAGACTGAGTATGACAGCACTGCTATCGCCGACGGCGATGTGGTAGAGATTTTAAGCTTTATGGGTGGGGGCTGATTAAAATCAAACACTTTTTACACCATCAATAAAAATATAAGGAGTTAATCATGAGTAAAAATATAGATTTAGCAAATGACAAATTAGTTTTAGGAGGTCACGAGTTTACCTCACGTTTCATCCTTGGATCGGGAAAGTTTTCACTCGACCTGGTAAAGGCCTGCATTGAGAAGGCTGATGCACAGATTATCACACTGGCTCTGCGCCGTGCAAACGATGGAGGACTGGCAAACATCCTCGACTATATTCCGGACAATGTCACACTGCTTCCAAACACATCAGGCGCCAGAAATGCCGATGAGGCTGTAAGAATCGCACGTTTATCCCGCGAGCTGGGCTGCGGAGACTTCGTGAAAATTGAAATCATGCGCGACAGTAAATATCTGCTTCCGGACAACTTTGAGACAATAAAGGCTACAGAGATTCTCGCAAAGGAGGGCTTTGTCGTAATGCCTTACATGTATCCTGACCTCAACGTGGCAAGAGACCTTGCAAACGCCGGCGCTGCCTGCATCATGCCTCTCGGTGCGCCAATCGGCTCAAACAAGGGTATCTGCACAAAGGAATTTATCCAGATTCTAATTGATGAAATTGACCTGCCTATCATCGTGGATGCAGGCATAGGCCGTCCTTCACAGGCATGCGAGGCTATGGAAATGGGTGCTGCCGCAGTCATGGCAAACACCGCTGTTGCAACAGCCGGTGATGTTGAGATAATGGCAGAGGCATTTAAAAAAGCTATCGAGGCCGGAAGAATGGCTTATCTATCAGGACTCGGACGCACTCTGACCAAAGGAGCCAGCGCATCATCTCCTCTGACAGGATATCTGCGCGACTAATCATAAATGACACTTAGCTTTTGAAGGGAACACATAATGACTAACGATACAAATATAACAAATGACAAAGATATCAATGCAAATATCGCCCACGATGACCACTTCAACGACAGCATTGTAAACGAAGTAATCCTCGAGGACATGAAGAAAAACAGAATAGACCATATGAAATATCTGCCTGATATGGAGGTGCTTGACTCCGATATCATGGACAGAGTTGTTGCCGAAATGGATGCCTACGACTACGACCAATACACCGCAGCCGATGTACGCGCGGCGCTCTCCCACGAATACCGCACATTGGAGGATTTCAAGGCTCTGCTCTCGCCTGCTGCACAGCCATTTATTGAGGAAATCGCACAGGCTGCACAGCTTGAGACCAGAAAGCACTTCGGCAACAGCGTGTGCATGTTTACGCCGCTTTACATATCAAACTACTGCGAAAACTACTGTATCTACTGTGGTTTCAACTGTCACAATAAAATCAACCGCGCAAAGCTGAATGCCTCAGAAATAGAGAAGGAAATGGCTGCAATCGCCAAAACCGGTCTTCAGGAAATCCTGATTCTCACCGGTGAGAGCAAGAAAATGTCAGACGTCGAATACATTGGAGAGGCATGCAAAATTGCCCGCAAATATTTCAAGGTTATAGGTCTTGAGGTTTATCCTATGAACTCTGACGAATACGCATACCTGCACAAGTGCGGTGCTGACTATGTGACCGTTTTCCAGGAGACCTACAACTCTGACAAATACGAGACTCTTCACCTTGCCGGACACAAGAGAATTTTCCCTTACCGTGTAAATGCACAGGAGCGTGCTCTTAAGGGTGGTATGAGAGGTGTCGGCTTTGCCGCACTTTTAGGTCTCGATGATTTCAGAAAGGATGCACTTGCCACCGGATATCACGCATACCTGCTCCAGAAGAAATATCCAAGAGCCGAGATTGCATTCTCATGCCCTCGTCTGTGCCCTATCATAAACAATGACCGTATCAATCCAAAGGATGTCCACGAGACACAGCTCCTTCAGGTGGTATGCGCTTACAGGCTCTTCATGCCGTTTGCAAGCATCACCATATCTACCAGAGAGGTAGCGCGTGTGCGTGACAATCTCGTAAATATCGCCGCCACCAAGATTTCAGCCGGTGTCAGCACCGGAATCGGAAGCCATGTGGACGATATAGAGGACAAGGGCGATGACCAGTTTGAAATCTCTGATGGCAGAAGCGTGGATGAGGTATTTAATGCACTGCTCGACAATGGTTTGCAGCCGGTGATGAGCGACTATATTTACGTGTAGGAATCCTGTAAACAATAAAATGCTTGAATTAGAATCCGTAATCATTTCAAGAGGCATGAATATATAGATATAGGTATGTGTAGGTACAAATATGAATAAAGAAAAACTCTTAGATGAAAACTCAAAACATGCTTTACAGAGTGATAATATAATCGCTATCACAAACAGACACCTGTGCAGCCGTCCGTTCATGGAACAGCTCGAGCGCGTCTGTAAGCTCCATCCCCATGCAATTGTGCTCAGAGAAAAGGATATGCCGGAGGCAGAATATCTGTCTCTGGCACGCGATGTGATTGCTCTGTGTAAAAAATATGATGTGCAGTGCATGCTGCACAGCTTTATAAATGTAGCAATGGAGCTTGAACATCCGTATATACATCTGCCATTGCCAATCCTCGAAGCTTATGTCAAAAAAAATGTGTCCGGCAATATATCCACAGGTATGTCAAAAAGCACTGACAATTATCAACAATTCTTCAAGGTTATCGGGACCTCTGTCCACTCTGTAGAAGATGCCATAAAAGCCGAACAGCTTGGTGCCACATATATGACGGCAGGACATATTTTTGCAACCGACTGCAAAAAAGGACTGCCTCCGCGCGGACTTGATTTCCTCAAAAATGTCTGTGATGCGGTTGAGATACCGGTTTATGCAATCGGCGGTATCAATATTGCTCCAAGTGATGACAGCACAGCTTCCGATGCACCACCCGCTTATGATGCTATGCCAGACATTAGTGTTCCGCGACTTGCTGATGTTATGGAATGTGGAGCCGCCGGAGGATGTATTATGTCGGGGATGATGAGGGTATGATTATATCATCATCAGGTATATCTAATACCCTTATCGCAAGTTCAGCGCCCGACATCCCGGTTATCACAAATAAATCACCTTTTTTCATCTCCTCATCTATAATCCTTGAAATATAAAATGTCCTCCTGGTAGAAGTATCGTTATACAATACTCCCACAGGAGGACATTTTCAATTCATATTTATTTTTCGATGCACTAATTTCCGCACTCAATACTGATCTCATTGAATGTGCCAAGAATATCATCAACCTGCATAGCCTTCTTATCGGCGCCGGCCTTGTCTATTATCGCCTTGCCCTGATGCATCATGATAAGGCGATCTCCGTATTCAACAGCGTAGCGTAGATTGTGTGTGACCATGATTGTTGTGACCTTCTTCTCTGCCACAATCTTGCCTGTGAGCTGCATTACAATCTCAGCGGTCTTTGGATCGAGGGCTGCGGTGTGCTCATCAAGGATGAGAAACTCGATTGGATTCATCGTAGCCATGAGAAGCGCAAGTGTCTGCCTCTGACCGCCAGAAAGTGCCCCAACCTTTGTGTGAAGCTTATCCTCAAGTCCTAGGTTTAACTCGGCAAGCATCTCCTTGTAATGCTCTATCCTGCTGTGGTTTGTACCACGGCCCAGACCGTATGTCTTTCCTTTATTGTCAGCTATGGACAGGTTTTCAAGGATTGTCATGGAAGGACAGGTTCCCTTTGACGGATCCTGAAATACACGGCCTATGCGGCGGTGTCTGATAAAATCCTTCTGCTTTGTGATGTCAGTGCCGTTTACCACTATGCTGCCACCGTCAATAGGGATAGAACCGCAGATGATATTGAGCATAGATGTCTTTCCGGAGCCATTACTTCCTACAACGGAAACAAACTGTCCATCATCTATTTTCATATTAAAATCATCAAAGAGGCATATCTCGTTGACTGTTCCCGGATTATATAATTTGTGGATATGGTTGAGCTCTAACATTATGCCACCTTCTTTCTTTTGTTTCTATCCATTCCAAGCACCAGAATGATGAGGAACAATACCGCTGTAATGAGCTTCAAATCGCTCGACGGCATACCAAGCTTTATAGCGATTGCCACACAGGCCTTGTATACAATCGCTCCGATAACAACACTCGAGGTCACACGCAAAAATGTTGCCTTTTTAAGCAGGCTGATTCCGATAATAACGCTCGCCAGTCCGATAACCATTGTTCCGGTTCCCATTGATATATCGAAATATCTCTGCTGCTGTGCAAAAATGCATCCGCTTAAGCTGCAAAGGCCGTTGGCGATTGCAAGGCCGATGATTTTTGTGATGCCCTTGTCCACACCCATAGATGTAACGATAGTCTCGTTGTCACCTACGGCGCGAAGCAGATATCCTGACTTTGTGCTCATGTACCAGTCGAGCAGGAATTTCATCACAAGTGTGATAACAAGGATGATAATCACATTTGAAAACTGTGCTAAGCCGCCCTTAAATACATTTCTGACAAAATCATTGTCGAAAAGTGTGGTCATATTGTATATTGGCAGGTTTGCTCTTCCTGCAATACGAAGATTCACCGTGTAAAGCGCTGTCATCATGATAATTCCCGATAAAAGGTCACGCACCTTGAGCTTCACATGGATGATTCCTGTCAGCATTCCGGCAAACGCACCTGCCGCAAATGTCACAAGCAGTGTGAGTATCGGATTAACGCCCTTTGTGATGAGCACCGCCGAAAGTGCCGCTCCAAGTGGAAAGCTTCCATCTACGGTCAGATCCGGAAAATCCAGTATGGTGTATGTGATATATATTCCAAGAGCCATGATCGCATAAATCATGCCCTGCTCTAAAACGCTTAAAACTAGTGTCACGGTGTATCCTCCCCTGCTTTAAAAATCAACGTAACTATTTTACTTCAATCTTATCAAATGTCTCGGCTGCATCCTTGATATAATCTGCATCAAGTGTCATGCCAATCTTGTCTGCTGCTGCAGTGTTTACATAAAGCTCTGCCTTTGAAGCTGTGATAAACGGAGTGTCAGAGGCTTTCTCCTCACCCTTTAAAATCTTTGCTGCCATCTTTCCTGTCTTGATTCCAAGCTGGTAGTAATCAATTCCCATTGAAGCGACACAGCCTGATTTAACCTGCTCAATTTCACTTCCGAATACCGGAATCTTTGCTCCATTTGCCTTGTCGAGAACAGTCTGGAGTGCATTTACTACTGTGTTGTCTGTGAGGTTGCACAGGCAGTCAACCTTGGAAACAAGATCTGATGCTGCAATCTCAATATCTGCTGATGTGTTTATTCCGGTATCAACGATTTCAAAATCATATTTATCAGCAAGCTTTTTGTACTCCTCAATGGTGCTGCATGAATTTGCCTCACTTGTGGTGTATAGAATACCGATTTTCTTAGCATCCGGCATCATCTGTCTGATCATCTTAAGCTGCTCCTCAACAGGAAGCACGTCTGATGAACCTGTGATATTTCCGACACTTGAGCCGTCCTCCTTAGCAAGACCTGCTACAACAGGATCTGAAACTGCTGTGTATACTATTGGAATGTCTGCATTCATAGCTGAATTGTAGGCGCTGGCTGCACATGGTGTAGCGATGGCACAAATCATATCAACCTTCTCAGACACGAAGCTGTCTGCAATAGTGCTTGCCGTACCGGTATCTGTCTGTGCATTCTGGTAATCAACCTTTAGGTTTTTACCTTCCTCGATGCCCTCTTCCTTGAGGCCCTCTAAGAAGCCCCCCCTGCAGTTGTCAAGAGAGCCATGCTCTGCAAACTGCGAAATACCTACTGTGTAGCTGTCACCCTTTGCGCCACTCTGTGTAGAGCCCTTTGAACCCTCTGCTCCACAGCCTGCCATAAGGCCCATGGTGCAAACTGCTGCTAAAATTACTGATAATACTTTCTTTTTCATATTGAATTCCTCACTTTCTTTGTGAAGTGTTTGTTTCCCGATGTTCGCGATTTTCTCATAAATCTGCCTCAACAAGCCAAATGTCATAGTCTCAAATCAAATTTGCGCTAACGACATTTCATCATGTGGGTGTTTATGCAAAAAACCGCCTCAAGCTAATGCTTGAGACGGTAATAAATTCTTATTATCGCGGTACCACTCAATTTGACGAATTGTCCACTCTATCATGTACTAATATACATGCCGAAATGATAACGGGTTCGGTTCCCGGTGACGCCTACTGATTTAATCGTTAAGAAACTATGATCTGTACGATCAAACGCTTCGGATCACCCTCGAAAGGCCATTCAACAAATCCATCCATACTGCAATCCCACCATCTGCAGCTCTCTGAGATATCCGGAAAGGTCTACTCTTCTTTCTCATCGGTTTTGAAACACTGTTAAATTAATCTTTTAATATACTTTATGCTCTTTTTGTCACTTTGTCAAGGTAAAGTTTGAAAATTTCTGTATTTAAGAGGTGATACCCCATACATTTTCTTGAAGCTGCGTATAAAATAGCTCACATTCTGATATCCACTGCACATCGCAACCTCTGTAACGGAAGCTGCTGATTCCTCCAATAGCTGTCTGGCATGCTCCAGTCTGAGATGATTGACATACTGTGACAGCGTAATATGAAAATGCTCTTTAAAATAGCGTGATATGTATTTTTCTGACAAATGAAACTGTGCACCAAATTCCTTCAGTGAAATTTCCCTTGTATAGTTTTGCCAAATATACGTTATCATTTCTTTTTCTGTTGTGTTGATGCCGTTTGTACCATTTTCCAGAATCAGACCATTGCTCCACATTTTCTTAATGAATTTGATGAGAGTTATTTTTGTCTCAAATTGCGCCTCTATATTTGCAGCATCTGTGTTTTCTGCGTTTTTCCCTGATATCTGTGCATTTATCTCTATCAGCCGCTCGCATATATCTGCTGCTGTATCATTTATCTGAGGACTAATCATAAGTCTCCCTCGTTTGAGCGGGGATAGGATTGATTTTTCCATGAGATCGTCCGTCTGAAATGATATATATTCAAGAGGAAACAGAAACGTGTAATAATCTGCATCTCCTGTCGGCGAGCCCATGAAATGCTGACTGCCCGGAGATACCACAAATGCATCCTTTGGGCTTCCTATATAGTTTTCACCTGATATGGTCACATGCAGCTTGCCCTGCTTTACATATATTATTTCCAGCTCATCGTGCCAATGTACCGGAATCTGGAATGCACGCTTTACATCACTGATATGGTATTGACTGAACGGATTTTCCGGTGTGCCGTGTGGCCGGTTTTCTTTTAATTCAAAATACATTTTTCTACATATTCCTTAATCTCTTTTAATCCCCATCCGGTTTGTTTACTATAATAATGATATATCAACTATTTTTATTTTAACATATTACATGCATAAGGTGTGCAATTTTTTATTTGTTCTCAAGGTTTTGATGAATCAACACTGTAATATGAATAATGACTCAGTTATAGATAAAGTAGAAATAGTACAATTTTTCCTTGAAATAATACAAGAATTATTTGTGATAATGTAATATATTGATTGATGCATGCAAGCTTCTCTTCTTTATATCTTCCTCTCCCAAATGAAGTTTATAATGAGAAGTTTGCATTCTTTCTGTTAATATCGCAAACTATACATACATTATAAATCAGGTAATCTATATGCAGGTTCAAAGAAAAACACTTACACAGCTTTCCATTCCAATATGCTTCGAAACACTTTTTTACATGCTGTCAGGCATGGTTGACACTCTTATGCTGTCATCTGTGAGCGACCAGGCGGTTGGTGCTGTCGGCACGGCAAATACATATATCTCTGTTTTCATCATCATGTTTGGTGTCATCTCAAGCGGTATGGTTGCTGTCATGACGCAGAATATCGGTGCCGGAAAACCGGGTATAGCATATCAGGCAAGGCAGCTTGGACTTATATTTAACGCTGTAATAGCTGTACTCATGTCTGTATTTCTGGCTGTTTTTTCCGGTAATATTCTTAAAATGGTCAGCATTGCACCGGCGCTTTTTGATTCGGCAAATACTTATCTGCGCATTGTTGGAGGTGCCTGCTTTTTAAATGCTCTCATACCGATTTATTCAAGCTACCTGAGAGTTTTCGGCTACACAAAGCAGTCACTTTGGGCATCAATTATTGGAAATGTCATTAACTTTATACTTAACGCTGTTTTCCTCTTTGTAATGAACTGGGGCGTTATGGGTGTTGCCACAGCAACGGTTATTTCACGTATTATCAATCTGATTATTGTTGCCACAATGGGCGCTGTGCTCATCAAGGCAAAGGACAGTCCCGAGCGCATAGCTCCCGGAAAAATCCTCGGACAGATTATAAAGATTGGCTTTCCGTCTGCCTGTGAAACCGCGCTTTACAATATCGCAATGACTCTTGTAGTGCGATTCATGAACCAGATGGATGCTGACGGAATGAACGTCACTGCGCGCTCTTATGCCTTACAGATTGCTAACTTTTCGTACTGTATCGGTGCTGCCTTAGCTCAGGCAAATGCCATCCTGACCGGCTGGCATATCGGAGCAAAGGAGTATGACGAATGTAATAAGGGCACTCGCAAAGCCGCTATCTACGGTGTGATTACGGCATCCTGCCTTTCTATCACATTTGCGCTTTTAGGTAACTACATTGCGCGAATCTTCACGAATGACGTACAGATGATAAATCTTGTCACAAAGCTTCTCGCCATCGATATTGTGCTGGAGCTTGGAAGAGTCACCAATCTGGTCTATGGTCAGGCACTGAAGACAAGCGGTGACGCCGTATTCCCGGTTGTCATGGGTGCTGTTTTCATGTACCTTGCGGCGGTCGGTGGAACATACTTCTTCGGACTTCATCTGGGGCTTCTCGCAGTCGGTGCTTACATCGGACTCGCAAGTGACGAGTGCATCAGGGCCGTCGGTATGGTGCTGCGCTGGAAGAGCGGAAAGTGGAAGAATAAGGGACTGGTTGATTAGAGCTTGTATCCCGCCTTTTGCATCGCCCTTTCAAAGTCTGCAAACGTCATATTCAGTCGCTTTGCTCCTAATTCCGGCTCTATTATGCCATCCTGTACTAACGAATATATTTCAAGATATCTACCTTCCTGAATACTACGCTTTTTATGGTCATCCCATGCCTTACACATATTTACCACCTCTTTAAAATGATACCATTTATTGAAAGGTCATTACATATCAGTCACAAAATATTTAAAATATATGAAACACCTACAATAATAACGCTCATTATTGAAAATGCTTCTATATTTCCTCGTGATATTTTAGAAACTAATAAACCAATTATGCTAATCATAACCGAGATTATAAGATAGAACAGATATAATAAAACAATAAATTGCCATATAGACAAGTCCGATATAATATATGGTAAGTGCATAGTCCTCTCAATCATCAGACTTTCAACCCCTGCATTCAGATTTCCTAAATCAAATATAATGTACTTTGTCACAAATTCAATAAATGCAAATAATATACATATCAACAACGAAATTAATAAACTAATGTTCAGCCGCGATTTTAACAATATCATTCTTCCATTTTTAGATGATTTAATCATAGCTAATGTTCCTGCATATATATCATCTGTATACATAGGTACCACAATCAATAGAATAACTATTATCGGTATAACATTAAACCTCAAATTTTCAATATAATCACTTATTTCAATATCATAAAAATATTGTGCACTTTTATCCAGACTATCATAATACTCTGTTTTCTCAACAATGTATTTGATAGTTGCTATTCTATATTGAGCTTTCTTTTCTTCGTTGATTATAGAATGATAATCCTTACCATCTATTTTGCCATTATTAAATGCAATTTCATTCTTTTGCTTATCATCGATAATAGCTTGGAATTTCTGATATTCTGAATTAATGTATTCTTTTTTTTCAATTGAATATTCGCCTTCCATTTCATTCATATAATTTTCATACACAGACTTATGATATCCATTAAACATAGTTGTTCTCATCTGTCCCGCCATGATGCTTTGAATAATTAGTCCAACAACAAAAATTATATATACCTGAGGTTTTGAAAGAACTTTGTATAATTCCATTTTGGTAACATTATTCATTATCCTTCCCACCAATCTTCTCAAATTTTGTCAGACATCCTTCTTTAATCAATATTATATAGTCAGCCACTTCCTCTACGTCTGATAAAATATGTGTTGATAATACAATAGTTTTTGTTTTAGATAATTTTCTAATTAGATTTTTAAATCTTGCCCTTTCTTCCGGATCAAGTCCCACTGTCGGCTCGTCAAAAATAATAATCTCCGGATTAGCTACACATGTTATTGCAATTCCAAGTCTTTGCTTCATTCCTCCTGAAAAAGATTTAACCTTATCGTTACGATTCTCATACAAATTAACATCCCTTAACACCTGTTCCACGTTTGAATCTAATTCTTTTTTATTTACACCTCTAAGATACCCAAAATACTCTATGGTTTTTTTTGCTGTGAAATTTGGATAATAATCCTACATTTTGTGGCAAAAAACCAATTTTTTCCCTATATCTGTCATCTAATTCTTTTATATCAGTTCCATTATATAAAATTTTGCCTGAACTCATATCCAAAACATCTGACATTATATTCATAATAGTAGATTTACCAGATCCATTTGGTCCAATCAATCCATAAATACCATTTTCAAATTTGATGCTGATTCCATGCAATACTTCTTTACTGCCATATCTTTTTTTTATATCAATTAACTCTAGCATGATATTTTTGAACTCAACTTTCCCTAAAATTCGTGTTATAAAAATAGTAACCCAGCGCTATCACTATAATTGCAAAAACCAGATTAATTATTAAAGAATAACTTAATAACTGAATTGGAACTCCCATTAAATTAATAGGTTCATATTCCTTAAAATAATTGACACTTTCACTAATCAATGGAAACGGTGTATACTTTCTAAGAATATCATAATTTTCAGCTTCTCTGATTGTGCCACCAGATAAAGCAAAATATTTTCCTGATAAAATATAATTAATTGCTATACCTCCCAGACCAATAAATGTATTAATCGCTATCGGCACAATATTACTTTTAAAAAATAAAGAAACAAAAATAAATACACTAGATAATACAAAAAAACCAATTGCCCTCATAATTACTACTACAATTATCATCTCAAATAAAGTAATACTATAAGGTGAATGTAAGAAAGCGTTATTTAAGAGAATTGATGTATTCCATTGATCTATTTTATTCCAAAAAACTGACCATATTGTCATTCCCAAAGTTTCAACCACTGATGCCATTATCGAAAAAAATAATGTTACCACTATTTTATTCCGATAAGATAACTTCCCACCTCATATATGATGATTTAATCATATAAAATGTATTGTTATTATGTTCATTCAAAAACAAATAAGAAGAAAATAAAATAATTACAATAATAAATACAATATCTACAATATCAGTTACGCAAAATAAATCATATACTTCATTTAAAGTCTCACTTTCATCCAATTACAAGATTAGTCTTCTTTCCATATAATTTATTTATCGTTTCGTTCATTCTCTTATAATATCCAGACTCAGTTTTTATTTTAATTTCAGAATCAGAAATAACACTATCCCTATATTCAATAACATTATGACAATTTAAAGCATCTTTATCCAATGTCAGATAAACAAACATTTCATTCATTACATCTGCATTTTGTGTTTCTTCGTATTTGTTTTGTAACTCCATTACTTTTTGCTCTATCACATCATATTTTTGTTCTGAAAAATCACCAATATATGCAGAAAAACTCTCTTAAATTTATTTTCTCATTAGCATATGCATTATATGAAATTGCCATTGAAAAAATAAAAGCCACAATCATAGAAATCATAAGTATTTTACATGATAATATTTTTTTAATTTCATATCTCATTGCATCATCTCACCATAATTCTTCCCATCAAGATCCATGTAAGCTACACCACCATTAAATATTGTATTATATTTTTATCATTTATTTGAAAGGCAGAATCAGCTCCCCATATTTTATACAAGCTGAATAACGGCAATAATTTTTCCGTTTTTATCATATATTATTTTGTTACCATTATCTCCACCACTGGCATATATATATTTATTCTGTACAGAAAAGAAAAGCGCATTATCTGCTATTTTTATAGAACTTTCATCATCCGGTGACAACTTATATAATTCGCTAAATTCATTTGAATAATATATAAAATTCTCATCGTTATCCGCCATAAAAGCCTTACCATTTGATGCTATTGATTTACTCTCAAACGTTGTTAAATTTACCTTGACAATTTCATTTATATCATTGATATAGTAATAATTTCCATTCAAAATAGCTCCCCATGGAAATTTGCCAATATTGTAATGACAGTATATAATATTAAAATTTTTGTCCAACAAATAGGCATGTCTATCACCATCTACTTTTACTATATCATCCGACAATACCCTAACATATAAAATAGCCTCACTATCATCAATTGCTAATTCTGATGACATATCAGTTGGAATAGAATTTTTAAAGACCGTTTTTCCCGATTCTGCCTCAACAATAGAACCATACAACCTATTTTCACCTGATACAACTTTACTTTTGTTATAACATTTGTATATTTTACTATTGAAAACAAAATACTCACCAAGTTCAACATATGCTTCACATGTATCATTGCTGTGTGAACAAGCTGAATTTCTGCAATTCACATTAAGCTTTTTGTCGTTTTTTTTATTAGAATAATTATACGATTCATATATTTGATTCTCACAATCAAAAAAGATATAGTCATCATCATAAATGGCACCCAATCCATTCAACCTTTTTGCTTGACAAAATTTGCCATTTCCAATAAATAATTTATTGTTATCCTTTGTATTGCTATTGTTGCATTCTATTATCCCCAATGCAATTATTCCTGCAAACATAATTGATATAACACCAACTAGTATTTTATTTTTCTTCATTTATGTATACCTTTCTGTTAAGAGATTTTCTTGTTCTCAAGGTAGCTCGAATAGAGCCATTCCACAGATATGATCAAAATTCACTTCGCAGTCTCGGGAAAGCACGAGCATCGTACAGTTTTACAAATATTCACTAGGCGGTTCTGAATATTTATCTTAATCTAAGAATTACACAATTTATTAATTTATACAAGATATTTGGCGCAAACGACATAAAATTGGCTGTGAATAGCTTGCTGATAGTGTTATTGCTCATTGTAGAAAAAAAGAGCATCTGTTATAATTTACTTACACTAATCAAGGAGTAGAATATATGTTTAACATAATTTGGGAATTTATAATAAATCTATTAGAATCGTTTCTATTTGCTGTAATTTGCAATGCAAAATTTACTAAACGTCAATATCATTATCATACGGCTGAACAAACATTATTCATACTATGTAAATCACTATTAATTACTCTTATGAATATAAGCAAGATATCTACCATTATTTCTTTAACATCTGTACTATTACTTAATATTATTTTCTTAATATTATTTTTTTAGTTAATCCTATTTTTAATAGTTTTTTTGTTCTCTTTATTCTATTTGCCTGATACTAATAACTTCAGATGC
>ENA-OQHF01000043-OQHF01000043.1-human-gut-metagenome-genome-assembly--contig:-NODE-43-length-68801-cov-7.205420_pt1 | contig 68801 bp, 61 predicted proteins | sample MGYA00242559_ERZ504709 | MGnify/ENA primary metagenome ERZ504709 (study PRJEB26092, sample SAMD00036203) | human gut metagenome | host: Homo sapiens | study: EMG produced TPA metagenomics assembly of... | reverse complement strand
TGGAAATGCGATATGTCGCATACCATGGACTCCTTTTGTTACTGTTCACACAATGTGCGACCAGCAACCTCCTTTTTACTTATTCAAGGAATCTCCTCGATCTACAACAACGCGATATCCGACAGACTCCATTCTTTGGGCCAGGCAGTTCTTGCACTGTGCCGATTCATCACCGGTGCAGATTTTGTTATCATAAAGCAAATAATCTTTGCGAACCTCTGTTGGAGACAGGTTTGGCATAACTACGTTAGCTCCGGCGAGAATTCCCTGTTCCCTTCCGGTCGGAGAAATCGTACCGAGAGCGGTTGTTGCCGGAAGGAGGACTTTTGGCAGCATAAGACGAATCAATCCCAGCAGATAAAGTGTCAATTCCAACGTTCCGGCAGGTTCATCCGCAAACTGTGTGTCGTGGTGAGGGATAAACGGACCAATCCCAACCATATGCGGATTCAGTTCCTTTAGAAAAAGCATATCATCTGCAAGATTCTCAGTTGTCTGGAAAGGTGCACCGACCATGAATCCGGTTCCAATCTGATAGCCAATCGATTTTAAATCCCACAGACAGTTTTGACGGTGACGCGCACTTAAGGAAGCAGGATGAAGCTTACGGTAATGTGCATCATTATAAGTTTCATGGCGAAGTAAATAGCGGTCAGCGCCGGCATCGAATAAAGTCTGGTATGCATCATGTTCCATTTCTCCAACAGAGAGTGTGATTGCACAGTCCGGCCAGTTTTTGTGGATGTCAGAGACAATATCAGCCAGACGCGGAACCGTGAACCAGCCATCTTCACCACCTTGAAGAACGAAGGTGCGAAAACCAAGTTCATATCCGGTTTTGCAACAGTTAAGAATCTCTTCTTTGGTAAGACGGTAGCGATGTGCATTCAGATTACTTTTGCGGATACCGCAGTAATAACAATCGTTACGACAATAGTTAGTGAATTCAATTAGTCCGCGGACATAAACATTATGTCCATAGTGAGTGATTCGTACTTCGCGTGCATTTTCAAATAAATAGTTGGCAAGTTCAGGGGTTCTTCCGTCAATTAGCCGAATCCATTCATTTTTAGAGAGAGTCTGTGTATCTCGTAATTTATTTATCAATTCTTTCAGATCAGAAGTCTGTGATGTTTCATAATTACTCATTCGTTCTCGAAGCCCTCCTTCAGAAAAGTTATTCCCATTATAACACAGGAAGCAGGGACTGTTTACCGAAAAGAACTGTACAAGGTAAAAAAATATGTTAGAATAACGATAGTGTACAACATAAATTGCTTCAAGGGAGTGATCAGATATGGCAGAAGTTAGAAAGCACATTGTTTTTCACGGTCGTGTACAGGGTGTTGGATTCCGCTATACAGCGAAATATCTGGCGAATTCACTAAATCTGGTTGGCTGGGTTCAGAACGAATGGGATGGAACCGTTACAATGGAAGTTCAGGGACGCGAATGGCTGATCAATGAACTGCTAAAAGGGCTGAACAGAAATCAGTTTATTACAATCGACTGGATGGACACAGAAGAAATTCCGTTAGAGGATGAGAAAAAATTCTGGGTGAGAGACGGATACATGTAGATAAAAGGTTACTGGACACGGTTCTTAGAACAGTAATGGTAAAAGAAAAGGAGACTTAAGATCATGAAATTAGGATTTATTGGAACAGGAAATATGGCAGGAGCAATCATGGGCGGAATCATCAAAAAGGGAATTATTGCCCCGGAAGAGATCATCGGTTCAGATATTATGGAAGCAGGACGTGAACGTGCGAAAAAAGAGCATGGAATTCATGTGACAGCAGATAATATAGAAGTAACACAGAAAGCAGAAGTATTAGTTCTCTCTGTAAAACCACAATTCTATGCACAGACAATTGCTGAGATCAAAGATGCAGTAAGAGAAGACCAGCTGATTATTACAATCGCACCGGGCAAGACTCTCGCATGGCTCGAAGAGCAGTTTGGAAAGAAAGTTAAGATTGTAAGAACAATGCCGAATACACCAGCATTAGTTGGAGAGGGAATGACAGCGGCATGCCCGAATGATGCAGTGACAGAAGAAGAAAAGAACTATGCACTGGAGCTTCTTAGTTCTTTTGGTAAAGTAGAAATCGTGCCGGAGCATTTGATCGATGCAGTTGTTGCAGTCAGCGGAAGTTCACCGGCATATATCTTTATGATTATCGAGGCAATGGCAGACGGAGCGGTAGCTGAGGGAATGCCTAGATCACAGGCGTATCAGTTCGCAGCACAGGCAGTACTTGGAAGTGCAAAGATGGTACTCGAGACAGGAAAGCATCCGGGAGAACTGAAAGATATGGTATGTTCACCGGCAGGAACAACGATTGAGGCAGTACGTGTACTTGAGAAATTTGGACTTAGAAGCGCAGTGATCGAGGCAGAGAAAGTCTGCGCAGATATGTCCAGAAATATGTAAGAAGTGATTGAAACATATTACAGTTTAGCGTAAATGAAAAATGAATTACAGCAATCAGAAAATGTAGAAACAGTTTGTTGGGAAAGGAAAAAATATGGGAATTTATGATATTGGAATCATCGGTGGAGGAACTGCAGGGATGACTGCGGCTATCTATGGCCAGCGTGCAGGAAAGCAGACCGTACTCTTCGAGGGAACAACCTTCGGCGGACAGATCACATCTTCTCCGAATGTAGAAAATTATCCGGGAATTGCAAGTGTGAGCGGCAGTGAATTCTCTATGAATCTGATGGATCAGGCAGTAAAGCTGGGGGCACAGACCATAATGGAGCAGGTGACAGGTATCCGTGAAGAAGCGGATTATAAAGTGATTGTAACAACGGAAAAAGAATATGAATGCAAAAGCATTATTCTTGCCACGGGTGTGACACACCGCCATCTTGGCGTTCCGGGAGAGGAACGTCTGACTGGAGCAGGAGTTTCATACTGCGCGACTTGTGATGGAATGTTTTTCCGGGGAAGAGAAGTTGCAGTTGTCGGAGGTGGAAGTACAGCACTCCAGGATGCAGAATTTCTGTCAAATTACTGTAGTAAAGTTTATCTGATTCACAGAAGAGACGAATTCCGGGGAGAAGATCAGATTGTCAAACGTCTGCAAGAGAAAGAAAATGTAGAGTTTATCTTAAATACAACTGTTCAGGAAATCTGTGGAGAGCAGATGGTAGAAAGTCTGCGGGTTTTGAATAAAGTAACAGGAGAAGAATCAGAACTTTCTGTTTCCGGAATTTTTGTAGCTGTCGGACAGATTGCACAGAATGAAAAATTTGCTGATGTTGTTCAGTTAGATGAGGGTGGATTTATTGTTGCCGGAGAAGATTGCAAGACATCAGAAGCGGGAATTTATGCAGCAGGAGACTGCCGGACAAAAGAAGTACGTCAGCTTACAACAGCGGCAGCGGACGGTGCAGTAGCCGCACTTGCCGCATGTAAATATATAGCAGATGTTGTTGAAAAATAAGATTATGATGTCTTGCGTATGTAATTGTAATTTGTAATTTACAACCAGACAGAAAAGAAAAAACAAGTACCACAATTAGTAGTTGCTGATTGTGGTACTTGTTTGAGTTAGAAATAAACATTCAATATTAATCTACGAACATCTTCATTCCCATCCATTGTTTCATATGTTCAATCATATTTTCATCAGGTTCAATATAAACACAAGTCATTTTCTGATTGATCGGGATCATGATTGCGAAAATCTTTGCATTTGCATTTCCGGATGAAAAATCGCAAGTTGCTTCTGGATGATAAGAGTCCAGTCGGTGAGATCCTTTTGGTGCAATAATCTCGGCATTCTGAATATCTAAGTTCATTTTGGATTTTCTTTTCTCTTTGCTGTAAATTGCATCAATATCCAGATCGTGATTCAGAAGGGAATATTCATACTCCACATTTAAGAGTGGAAATGCAAAATAATAAGCAAGTAAAGCCAAAATTGCTGCAAGTGCAAATGCAAAAAATCCAAGAAACGGAAGTCCTACGATTGCGACCGCAACGATCACTACAATAATAAGAATGCGGATGATAAAATCCATTGGTTTTGACTTTCTGGCTACAATATGTTCACATAATGCGTCATTCATAAGTTATAAGTCCTTTCTTATATAGTATTTAATATATATCAATTACACCGCAGTGCAATTTTTTCCTTTTTCAGCATGAAGATAGTTCATAACCATTGTTGCAATCTTAAATGTCATTGCATCTTCAAACTGTCTCAAATCAAGACCGGTACGCTTTTCAATCTGTTCCAGACGATAGATCAGCGTGTTGCGGTGCATATGGAGCTGGCGTGAAGTCTCAGCAATGTTCAGATTGTTCTGAAGAAAACGGTTAATCGTCAAGAGCGTCTCATCGTCCAACTTGTCAGGAATCTCGTCTAAGAAAACTTCCTGGAGAAAGCTTTCGCACAGAGAAGCAGGAAGTTGATAAATCAGGCGTCCAATCCCCAGTTTATTGTATGGAAAGACAGTCTGTTCCGGATAGAAGAGTTTTCCAACCTTCAGTGCAAGGCTTGCCTCCCGAAAAGCCACGGATAATTCCAAAAGAGAAGGAATCATCTGACTAAAAGAAACCTGAACATGTGCAAGAGCTTCCGCATTCAGTGTATCAACAATCGCATGAGCCAGATGTCTTGCATATTCATCAGCAGAATCTTTGGAATCCTTTGTCTCATGAAATGGATATAATACAGCCAGTCGCTCTTTTGAAACAGGAACAATATAAGCTTTTGTTTGAGAAGGAAACAGATTTTTAAGGATCTCTCCAACAATCTCATCAGGTTCCTTCATTTCAATCAAAAAGAGAATTCGATTTTCTTCCGGCGCAATGTGAAGACGTGCGGCACGCTGCTGTACATCATAGGAAGGAACACCGCCGGTCATCAGTCCCATAAGAAAATCATTTTTATTATATTTTTCCCGGTAGGCAAGGCAGAGGCAGCGGATCTGTTCCAGGGCCAGCTGTTCTTGTTCAGAGTCTTCGGCAGTCACTGTAAGTGCGATTCCGGTCAAACGTTTTAATTCATTGAGTCCTTTTTCAAGTTCGGATGTATTAGCCATAGTAATCTCCGTAAATAGAATAATAATAGATGGAAGAAAGGCTGCACCTTCCGAGAAAAGTACAGCCCCCTCCGTGTTTAGTTTAATTGTAAAGGATTAGTTTGTAATAGTCAACTCTGTGTCTTTGTCAAAGAGATGAATTTTTTCCATATCAAGTGCAAATACAGCATGATCTCCAGTTCTGAGTGTTGTACGTGGGTTAACACGTGCTGTCATCTGAGTTCCCTCAACATCGAAGTACAGGAATACTTCTGCTCCAAGCAGCTCGTAAACTTTGATTGTAGACTCAATTACGCTGTCAGGAGAGTTGCTGATGAACGCCTGTGAATCATGTACATCTTCCGGACGAATACCAAGAACAACTGTCTTTCCATCATATCCGCCATCGATCAGTGCCTGCTTCTTAGAAGCCGGTACTTTAAGAACATGTTTTCCAACTGTAAGAGTAACATCATTTCCCTTAATTGTACATTTTGCATCCATGAAGTTCATCTGAGGTGATCCGATGAATCCTGCTACGAACAGGTTGCATGGTGTATTGTAAAGTGCCTGTGGTGTATCTACCTGCTGAACAACTCCGTCTTTCATAACAACGATTCTTGTTCCAAGTGTCATAGCCTCTGTCTGGTCATGTGTTACGTAGATGATTGTAGCACCAAGGTTTTCATGAAGCTTGGAAATCTCGATACGCATCTGAACTCTCAGTTTAGCATCCAGGTTGGAGAGTGGCTCATCCATAAGGAATACCTTAGGATTACGAACGATAGCACGTCCCATGGCAACACGCTGTCTCTGTCCACCGGAAAGAGCCTTTGGTTTACGGTCGAGCAGTTTCTCAAGATCAAGGATCTTAGCAGCCTCACGAACCTTCTTATCAATCTCATCTTTCGGAACTTTACGAAGTTTCAGTCCGAAAGCCATGTTATCATATACTGTCATATGTGGATACAGAGCGTAGTTCTGGAATACCATTGCGATATCACGATCCTTTGGCTCTACATCGTTCATTACTTTTCCGTCGATCTTGAATGTACCGCCGGAGATATCCTCCAGACCAGCGATCATACGAAGTGTTGTAGATTTACCACATCCTGATGGTCCTACGAAGATGATGAACTCCTTGTCAGCGATTTCAAGATTGAAATCTTTTACTGCGTGAAATCCGTTAGGATAAATTTTCTGAATTCCCTGAAGAGATAAACTTGCCATTATAAGTGCCTCCTTAAATGATTACTTTTTACTTGTTTGACTAAATTTGGTTTTGTTTTTTAATTGGTAGTTGATTTTGGTTTGTTTAACTTATGTACTTAGTATAGCGTTAGGCACGAAAATCAACAATGTCACAAGTGACTAAAAAATGGAGGGGAAAGTGTACATTTCAACCATATGAGGTTATGATTACAGTTAATATGTACAAATCAGTAGGAAATGGCAGTAGAAAATGCAGTTATCAGATGAAAGATTCTGATGGCTATATTTTTTCTGCCGAAGAAGTGAATTGAATTGTCAGGTATCGGTACTGTGGAAAGTAAGATTCATCTAATAAAATGTCGGATTCTCAAAAAGAAACAACATGGACAACCGGTATAGAATTTTTTACAATTATTTTAAAGTAATCAATTCTATATGATGAAGTGTAACGAAAAGGAAGTAAAACAATATGAAAATCAGTCAGTTGAGAGTAAATAATATCGAACATCCTCTTGGATTCCTGCTGTGCAATTGCAGAACTTTATATCGGAGAAGAAACACAGCCAACGGTATGTACAGGAGAAGGATGGAAATAGTGCCATTTGATGCGCAGGCAGAGTTCAGCGTGGAAGGGATGGAGTCGAAGAAGCTGCAAGCCGGAAGCTATGTCTTTCAAGTGAAAATGGAGGAAAAGTAGATGTTAGAACAGAAATGGAATAAAAATTGGAAATTTTGGGAAGATAAAGATTCTTTTGCATTAGTATGGAATATCCCGGAAATCGCAAGAGATATTACATTGCCACATGATGCAATGATTGAGAAACCTGCAAATCCAGACAGCTTAAATGGAGGAAACACAGGATTCCGTGACGGAGATGTATACACTTATGTAAAAATGCTTCATGCACCGGATGAGTATAGAGAAAAGACTGTAATGTTGAAATTTGAAGGTGTGTACATGAATGCATTTGTCTATGTGAATGGACAGATTGCAGCAAAGAGCCCATTCGGATATACGACATTCTACGCTCCACTGAATGATTTCCTGAAAATAGGGGAAGACAATGAGATCCGTGTGCAGGTACGTGCCGGGGCAATGACAAACAGCCGCTGGTATTCCGGTGCAGGAATATACAGAGATGTGTATCTTCTGGAATCTGAACTGACACACATCATACCGGAAGGAGTACAGATTAAGACAGAAAATGCGGATGAGGATTATGCAACATTAAAGGTATCTGTAGAATTAGAAAATAAGACAGCTGCACCACAGAATCTGGTTGTGGAAACAGTGATCCGTGACAGCGAGGAAAAAGAAACAGGCAAAGAGGTTACACATGCTACTCTGTTTGGAAGTGAAAAAAGAACAGTGAAACAGCGTATTCTTGTAGAAAATCCAAGCCTTTGGAGCGCAGAATCCCCAAGTCTGTATACATATGAGACAAAAGTATACGAAGATACAGAAGAGAAGAAACTGTTAGATGAAGCAAAAGATACTTTCGGAATCCGTACTCTCTCTGTAGATGCAAAGCGTGGTCTCCGTGTGAACGGAAAGTCTGTCAATTTACGTGGCGGCTGTGTCCATCACGACAGTGGACTTCTAGGTGCTGCAACTTATGAAGATGCACAGTACCGTCAGATTCTGAAAATGAAAGAAGCTGGATTCAATGCAATCCGTATGTCCCATCATCCGATGGCTCCGGCTATGCTGCGTGCGTGTGATGAGATTGGTATGTATGTTATGGATGAGACTTTTGATATGTGGAACCGTCTGAAATCCAACTATGATTATGGTCTGTATTTCCAGGAGTGGTGGGAAAAAGATGTGACAGCGATGGTAAGAAAAGATTACAATCATCCGGCTGTGATCCTTTATTCTGTAGGAAATGAGATTCCGGAGATCGGAACTGACAAGGGCGCCCAGACATGCCAGCAGCTCAGTGACAAGATCCATGAGTTAGATGACACAAGATTTACACTTGCTTCGATCAACGGTGTATTTGCAGCGGGGGATCAGGTGGATCAGATTGTTGCAGATGTTGTTGCAGATTTAAGTGCAGAAGGAAAGATTGATGGAAATGTCAACGACTTCATGACTTTGATGGATGGATATCTGGATGAAATCGTGGTACATCATGCAATCAGCAATCGACTGGAAAAAGCATGCGCAGGTGTAGATATTGCAGGATATAATTATATGACTGCACGTTATGAGGGAGATGGAGAAAATTACCCGAACCGTGTAATCGTAGGAAGTGAGACCTATCCACCGGAGATTGCGAGAAACTGGGATCTTGTGGAAAAACTGCCACATGTAATCGGTGACTTTACATGGACCGGATGGGATTATATCGGTGAGGCCGGTGTTGGAATCCCTGCATATAAGTGGGGCGAAGGTGGATTCGGAGCCGGATTCCCGGCACAGCTTGCATATCCGGGAGATTTTGATATCACTGGGTTCCGCCGTCCGGCATCTTATTACAGAGAAGCAGTTTTTGGACTTAGTATGACTCCATATATTGCTGTTCAGAACCCGACACATTATGGAGAACACCTGATTAAGACTCCTTGGGTAATCAGTGACTCTACAGCAAGCTGGAACTGGGAAGGTATGGAAGGAAAACCGGCCATCGTGGAAGTCTATACGCAGGGCGATGAGGTAGAACTTCTGTTAAATGGAGCTTCCCTCGGCAAAAAAGCAGCGGGAAAAGAAGCCGGATTCCGTACATTATTCGAGACAACGTATGAACCGGGAACTTTGACAGCTGTTTCCTATGAAAAAGGACAGGAAATCGGAAGAAATGAGCTTAAGACTGCAGGAACAGAGAGAACACTTGTGGTAGAACAAGAAGAATATGCCGGATTAAAAGGTTCTGCTCAGGAGCTGATCTATGTCCAGGTAGAGATGTGTGACCAGAATGGGGTGCTTGTGACAGACGACAACCAGAAGATCATACTGGCTGTTGAAGGAGAGGCAGAAGTGCTTGGATTTGGAAGCGGCAATCCAAAGCCAAATTATAACTTCAATGAAGGTGTGACAGAACTGTTTGGCGGACGTGCACAGATTATCCTAAAGAAACCGGCAGAGACAGTAACACTGACTGTAAAAGCAGAAGATGGAATGAAAGGAGCTATTACGATCAATAAATAATTAAATTAATGGAATAAAATATCCTATGGAGAATGAAAGCTGTGAAAGTGGCAGAGTCAACAATGTTTGCCCTGAACTTCCTGAAGTTCGGTGCTCCGACATTAACAGGAATCATCCTGATCATCTGTGTTGTTATCAACCCAATGAACAAATATGCAGACGAAATTGCTGCTATGAAAGTGAAAATGGGTCAGAACGACTAATTAAATTACATAATGTGAATTAAAAATACCATGCGGGCGGTGCGTCTGCATGGTATTTTTTATGTTATATTATTTCATTGCAAATGGAACAAACTCCGGTTCTTCGTTCTTGTGTTGTTTCCGGTATTCCAACGGCGACATCTTATAGGCAGAACGGAACACTCTGGAGAAATGATCAGCAGAATTATATCCAATCTGTTCTGCAATCTCACTGACCTTCATGGATGTGTTCAGAAGATAGTTCGTTGCATCGGCCAGACGAAGCTTCTTGATCAGTTGGGTAAAGGTGAGCCCGGTGTTCTGCTTGATCAGAGTGCAAAGATACGGTTCACTGTAATGGAAAAGTTCAGCAAGAGAAGATAATGTCAATGTCTGATAATTATGCTGGATATATTGTAGTACCAGTGAAAAGTCAGATCCCATTTCATGATTGTAGAACTGGATAGTCTGACTGTAGTTCCGTAATAAAGCAGAGAACATTAGGTAAACATAGCTGATACAACAGGTGTTACTGTACATATCCTTTTTGCTGCACTCAATCATCATATTGCGGATATATTTTTTTAATGTCCGGTTACTGTTAGTAAAAAATATCAGATAGTTCGCATGACCGTCTCCCTGCAGAATGGTACGGAAAAAGTAGGATAACAGATCTTTTCTGGACATCAGTGAGAAGAAAGTTGTCTCGAAAGTGCTCTTTCGTATACAGATTGTAAAAATTGTAGAATCATCATCAATGTAAAAATCGTGTTTAGAATTCGGAGCAATAATACATAATTCACCATCTTGCATGATATGTTCTTCTTCTTTAAAAATAAAGGTTCCTTTTCCTCTGGAAACATAATTGATTTCAAAATAATTATGTCGATGAAGATTCGGGCGAGTATATCTTGGATGACGGATGACAAATACATCTCTTGCATTTGGAATTAAATCAGCTTCTTCTACCGTAGGGGCAAGCGGAGCACCGTCATACAAAGTGAGGGATAGAGGAAGGGAATCGACAACCTTCTCAAACTCTTCATCACTCATAGAATCATAATCGTCTGTCAGATCGGGAGCGGGAATGGAATCGTAAAGAAACCCTTTGTTATATAAATATTCTGTCATTTCCGGAAACTGCAGGCGGTTCCCGGTGCGCTGGTAATAATCTTTCATATGCGCCTGAAACTCACCATAGGTCATATAATAAGCCATAAAATTCTCCTAAAATAAGCGTGGATTGTATAGAACAATAAAATTAGAAATCAACAATTCTTATTGTAGCAGATGGAAGAGATCTTTGACAAGAAATAACAGCATTATAATGATGAAAACAGAAAAATCAAGAAAAGGCATAGAGTATGAAAAAACGTCGGATTGATAACAAAATACTACATGGAAGAAAAAAGTTCTGTTCGATACAATGATATTGTAAAATAAGAATGACAAACGGAGGTTTGAGAAGATGTTCGATTATAAAGCAAATCCATTTTATTTAAATGATAATGAAATTAAATGGGTAGAAGATACTTATGAGGGAATGAGTCTGGAAGAAAAGCTGGGTCAGCTGTTCTGTCCAATTGTATTTACAAAAGATGAGAAAGAATTGAAAGAACTGGTGCAGGAGAAACATATCGGTGGAATGCTGTATAGAGAAGGACCAGGAGAAGAACTGCGTCAGGCACATAAAGTACTTCAGGATGCTGCAAAGATCCCGCTTCTGACAGCGTCAAATCTGGAGTACGGTGGAAATGGTTCTGCCATTGAGGGAACTTACTTCGGACGTGAGATGCTCGTAGCAGCTACACAGGATACAGAGAAAGCTTATCAGCTTGGTAAAGTAAGCTGCAGTGAAGGTGCGGCAGTTGGAGTAAACTGGTCTTTTGCGCCGGTTGTAGATCTGGATCAGAACTATCATAATCCAATCACAAATGTACGTACATTCGGAAACGACCAGCAGACGGTCATCAATATGGGAAAAGCTTACATTAAAGCAGCACAGGAAGAAGGCGTTGCCACATCTGTAAAACATTTCCCGGGAGATGGTGTGGATGAGCGTGACCAGCATCTTCTGACAAGTGTGAACTCCTTAAGTTGTGAGGAATGGGACAAGACTTACGGTAAGATCTATGAAGAAATGATAGAAGCAGGTACTCTGACTGTGATGGCAGCACATATTGCAATGCCCGCATACGAAGAATACTTTGACAAGAAGCCATGTGAGAGAATCATTCCGGCAACATTATCCAAAAACCTGATGAAACATCTCCTCCGTGAAAAGCTTGGATTCAATGGGCTGATCACAACAGATGCGACACCAATGGTTGGATTCTGCAGCGCAGAGGAAAGAAAAAAATGCCGTACCGCTTTGTATTGAAAATGGCTGTGATGTCATCCTGTTCAACAAGAAATATGGAAGAAGATATGCAGTACATGGCAGACGGATACAAGAATAGAATTCTTTCTGATGAGAGACTCGAGGAAGCAGTAAAACGTATTCTTGCGACAAAAGCAGCGATGAAACTTCCGCAGAAAAAGGCAGAGGGAACCTTGGTTCCGGGATCGGAAGCACTTGATATTCTCAAATGTGAGAAGCATGATGCATGGGCAAAAGAATGTGCAGACCAGGGCGTGACTCTTGTAAAAGATACACAGAACCTGTTTCCGCTTAATTCGGAAAAACAGAAGAGAGTTCTCCTTGAAATCATGGGAGATTTCCCGTCAAATGAGCGTGTGACAGCATATTTTAAAGCAAAATTGGAAAAAGAGGGATTTGAAGTAACTGTCTACGAAAAAGAAGGATTTGAGGTTATGGAAGATACAGTAGAGAGCTTCAAGAGTCGCTACGATCTAGTATTATATCTTGCGAATATCGAGACAGCTTCCAATAAGACAGTATCCCGTCTGAACTGGCACACGATGTTCGGACTTGGCAACAACATGCCTTGGATGGTACACGAGCTTCCGGTTGCATTTGTAAGTATCGGAAATCCATATCACCTGCTCGATGCACCGATGGTGAAGACATACATTAACGGATATTGTAATTCAGAGTATGTCATGGATGCAGTTGTTGAGAAGATGATGGGAAGAAGTGAATTCAAAGGAAAATCACCAATCGATCCGTTCTGTGGAAAGATAGACCTGAAATTTTAATAACAAAAGAAGGATTCCCAAGCTGGCTTTATAGTGTGAATTTGTTTATGCTTATGCAGCAGGAAATTATGACTTCATATATCAGCCGGAAAAGGATCTGAGGAAACCTTATGGAAGACATACAACTCTTGCAAGAATTGCAAAAAACGGACAGGCAATGGAAATTCTTGGAAAATATACACCGGCACTTGCAGGAATCGCAGCATCCGGGAATCTGGAGATGGGATCTAATTCATTAGAAGAACTGTCACATATAGGATTTCTCCCATTTGATCCGGCTGCACTTGAGACAGCAATTGAAGAGATATCCAATCTTACAGTTGAATTATAAGTAATGTGTAACTCCCACAGACATGCAGAAACAGCAGACATGTGGGTAACGGAAAGAGAACAGGTAAGATTCTGTTTCCTTTCCAGCATAAAGAAACAAGGAGTAACAAAATGGAAAGAAATTTGAAAGAACTGATTAGTCAGATGACACTGGAAGAGAAGGCGGGAATGTGTTCAGGACTGGATTTCTGGCATCTGAAAGGAGTGGAGAGACTTGGAATTCCGAGCGTCATGGTGAGTGATGGTCCTCACGGACTCAGAAAGCAGGAGGACAAGGCAGATCACCTTGGAATTAATGACAGTATTAAGGCAGTGTGTTTTCCGCCAGCTGTTTTGAGTGCATGTTCTTATGACAGAAAATTACTGGAAAAACTGGGAGAGGTTGTTGGAGATGAGGCACAGGCTAAGAATCTGTCTGTTGTACTCGGACCAGCAGTAAACATTAAGCGTTCCCCGCTTTGTGGAAGAAACTTTGAGTATTATTCCGAGGATCCATATCTTGCAGGAGAAGCAGCTGCTTCATTTATTAATGGAGTGCAGTCCAGACATGTTGGAACATCAATCAAGCACTTTGCAGCAAATAACCAGGAATTCAACCGTATGAGTGCATCTTCTGAAGTGGATGAGAGAACCCTGCGTGAAATCTATCTGCCGGCATTTGAGACAGCAGTAAAGAAATCACAGCCTTATACAGTGATGTGCTCTTATAACAAGATCAATGGAACTTATGCATCAGAAAATCCATGGATTTTGACAGAAGTACTGCGTGATGAATGGGATTCAAAGGCTATGTGATGTCTGACTGGGGTGCAGTAAATGACCGTGTAGAAGGGCTGAAGGCAGGACTGGATCTTGAGATGCCGTCTTCGAATGGAATCAATGACGCTGAAATCGTAAAAGCAGTGCAGGAAGGTACTTTAGACGAGGCAGTTTTAGATCAGGCAGTAGAACGAATTCTGAAGATTGTATTCGAATATCTGGATAATAAGAAAGAACAGCCACTTACTTTGGAGCAAGATCATGAATTCGCTCAGCATGCGGCAGAAGAATCCATTGTTCTTCTTAAGAATGAAGAGAATATTCTTCCATTGAAAGAAAAGGAACAGGTTGCCTTTATCGGTGGATTTGTAAAGAACCCACGTTATCAGGGGGGCGGAAGTTCCCACGTGAATCCTTTCAAGGTGACAAGTGCATGGGATGCACTTTCCGGTAAAGAAAATATTACTTATGCAGAAGGATTTTCTTCTGAGAAAGATTTCTATGATGAGAAACTTGTAGCAGAGGCAGTCGAGACAGCAAAGCAGGCAGAGAAAGTCATTATCTTTGCAGGTCTTCCGGAATCTTTTGAATCAGAAGGATATGACAGAGAACATATGCAGTTACCAGAATGCCAGAATCGGTTGATTGCAGAAATTGCAAAAGTACAGCCGAATACGATCGTTGTTCTTCACAACGGAGCGGCAGTGGAGATGCCATGGGTTCAAAATATAAAAGGTGTTGTGGAAGCATATCTTGGCGGCCAGGCTGTGGGACAGGCACTGGTAAATATTCTGTATGGAATAGTCAATCCATCTGGAAAACTTGCAGAGACACTTCCAATCAAGCTGGAAGATAACCCGTCCTATCTGAACTTCGGAGACGGGGAAAAAGTAGAGTACAACGAGGGTGTCTTTGTCGGTTACCGTTATTATGACAAGAAAAAATGAAAGTAGCCTTCCCATTCGGACATGGACTGTCTTATACAACATTTGAATATAGCAATCTGAAAACAGACAAGGACACAATGAAAGAGGGAGATACTATTCAGGTGTCTGTTGATGTGACAAATACCGGGGATTGTTTCGGAAAAGAAGTTGTCCAGCTGTATATCTCTGACCTGACAGGAGCAGCCAGAAGACCAGAGAAGGAACTGAAAGGATTCGAGAAAGTTGCACTGAACCCAGGTGAGACCAGGACAGTAACCTTTACACTGGATAAGAGAAGTCTTGCATGGTACAGTACAGAGCTTCATGACTGGTATGCAGCAAGCGGAGAGTACCAGATTCTGATTGCAGCTTCCTCCAGAGATGTCCGTCTGAAGAAGACAATCCAGTGGGAGAGTGCACAGAGACTTCCTCTGCATATTCATCTGAATTCAACGCTTGGAGAACTCCTGAAAGATGAGAGAACAAGAGAACTTGGCAAAGAGCTGAAAGGAAAACTGGATGCATTCTTTGGCGCAGTGGATGGTACGGCTGATCAGATAGATGATGCAGTTTCCGATGACATGGGAGATGCTATGGCCATGTCTATGCCAATCCGTAATGTGCTGAGCTTTGGACTGGCAGACAAAGAAGAACTGCAGGCAAAGCTGGATGAATTAAATAACAAATAGAAAATATAAAAAAATGCCGGATTTTTCTAAAGAACCTACATGGAGAAGTTATATACAGTACATTAAAATAGAGTTATAAGAACTGAAAATGTGCAGTGTATGATTTTATAATGAAGGAGATAAAGAAAATGAAGGCATTTATTTTTGACCTTGACGGGGTAATCGTATTTACAGATAAATTCCATTATCAGGCATGGAAGAAGATGGCAGATGAGATGGGAATCTACTTTGATGAGAAGATCAATAACAGACTCCGCGGAGTAAGCCGTGCAGACAGCCTGGAGATTATTCTTGAAAGATACGAGGGAGAACCACTTTCAGCAGAAAAGAAAGCAGAGCTGATGGAAGAGAAGAACAATACTTATAGAGAACTTCTCAAGACAATGACAAGAGATGATGTAACAGATCAGGTACGCAATACATTGAAAAAGCTCCACAAGGCAGGGTTCAAGCTGGCACTTGGTTCTTCCAGTAAAAATGCAAAATTTATTCTTGAGAAAGTAGAATTGCTAGATACATTTGATGAAATTTCAGATGGAAACAATATCACATATTCCAAACCACATCCGGAAGTATTCCTGAAAGCAGCAGAATTTCTTGGAGAAAAACCGGAAGACTGTGTTGTTGTAGAGGATGCTTATGCAGGAATTGATGCAGCAAAGGCAGCAGGCATGGAGGCAGTTGGTATCGGAGATGCAGCAGGATATGAAAAATCAGACTATAAGATCCAGAACTTTGAAGAACTGTTAAAAATTGCAGGAATTGAGTAATGCAAGTTTCTGTGATGTTCTAACATGTCTTTGGAAATTATTTATAAACAAATGTGTTAAAGAAAAATTCCTATACAGCTTGCAGTTTTAAAGCAGATTCGCTACAATGTCACTAGAGTGTATCTGTAAAAGCGAATTATCTTATTGCTTTTACAGAAAACCTGAGAAAAAGAAAAGAGGAAATGAAAATGGCAAATCCAGTAGTTACATTTGAAATGGAAAATGGCGATATCATGAAAGCAGAACTGTATCCGGAAGTAGCACCGAATACAGTGAACAACTTTGTGTCACTTGTAAAGAAAGGCTTCTATGACGGAGTAATCTTCCACCGCGTAATCAGCGGATTCATGATCCAGGGCGGAGATCCGGACGGAACAGGAATGGGTGGCCCGGGATACTCAATCAAAGGTGAGTTCGCGCAGAACGGTGTAGAGAACAACCTTGTACATGATGCAGGAGTTCTTTCTATGGCACGTGCAATGCATCCGGATTCAGCAGGAAGCCAGTTCTTCATTATGCATAAGAAAGCACCACACCTTGACGGAGCTTATGCTGCATTTGGTAAGATTACAGAAGGAATGGATGTAGTGAATAAGATTGCTGAGACAGCAACAGACTACAGCGACCGCCCGCTTGAGAAACAGGTAATGAAGAAAGTTACTGTTGAGACATTTGGAGAGGATTATCCGGAGCCGGAAACAGTATAGTTCATAAAAACTTTATACTTTTAACGAAATTATTAGCACTCTTTTGAAAGGAGTGCTAATTTTCTATTGACTTTTAAATTTTGCTGTACTAGAATGTCCATTAGGCAGGCAAATATACTATCGATATCAGCGAAAAAGCTGATTGACAGCCGATATTAAAAGAAACGTAACTGAGCAGTTACGGATAGATTATAAATAAAAAGGAGTGCAGTAAAATGGCAGTTAAAAAAGGTACTTTATCAATTGACAGCGAAAACATTTTTCCTATTATCAAGAAATGGGTTTATTCCGATCATGATATCTTTGTACGTGAACTCGTATCCAACGGATGTGATGCGATCACTAAGCTGAAAAAGCTGGATATGATGGGAGAATATGAACTTCCGGAAGGATACAAACCGAAGATCGAAGTAATTGTCAACCCGGAAGAGAAGACAATGAAGTTTATCGATAACGGACTTGGTATGACAGCAGAAGAAGTAGAGGAGTATATCACTCAGATCGCATTTTCAGGTGCGACACAGTTCCTTGAGAAATATAAAGATAAGACAACAGACGATGAGATGATTGGACACTTCGGACTTGGATTCTATTCTGCATTCATGGTAGCAGACGAAGTTCAGATTGATACTCTTTCCTATAAAGAAGGTGCGAAACCGGTACACTGGGCAAGTGAAGGCGGTACAGAGTATGAGATGCAGGAAGGAAATAAGACAACAGTTGGAAGTGAGATCACACTGTTCCTGAATGAGGATAGTCTTGAATTTGCAAACGAGTACCGTGCAAGAGAAGTGCTTGAGAGATATTGCTCTTTCATGCCGGTAGAGATCTTCCTCTCCAAGGCAAATGCAGAGCCGGAGTACGATACAATCGATGAGGCAGATGTTCTTGATACAGATACTGTAGTAGAGCATATTACAGAGGAACCAAAGGAAGGCGAAGAGGGCGAGCCGAAGCAGAAAGCGAAGATTGTAAGACGTCCGGTATCTATCAGTGATACACATCCGCTGTGGACAAAGAACCCAAGCGAGTGTACAAAGGATGACTATATTGATTTTTACCGCAAGGTGTTTATGGATTACAAAGAGCCACTGTTCTGGATTCATCTGAACATGGATTATCCATTTAATTTAAAGGGAATCCTTTATTTCCCAAAGATCAATACAGAGTATGATTCCATCGAAGGAAAGATTAAACTTTACAATAATCAGGTATTTATCGCAGATAATATTAAAGAAGTAATCCCAGAGTTCCTTATGGTACTTAAGGGAGTGATCGACTGTCCGGATCTGCCGTTGAACGTATCACGTAGTGCACTGCAGAACGACGGATTTGTAAATAAAGTTGCTGATTACATTTCCAAGAAGGTTGCTGACAAGCTGAATGGAATGTTCAAGACAGACCGTGAGAACTATGAGAAATATTGGGATGACATCAGTCCATTCATCAAGTTCGGCTGCCTGAAGGATGAGAAATTCGGTGAGAAGATGAAGAATTCTATGCTTTACAAGAATCTTGATCATAAATACATGACTCTCGAAGATATCATCAAAGAAGCCAAAGGCGAAGAAGCTGATGCAGCCAAGACAGAGGAAGCTAAGGCAGAAGAAACAAAAACAGACGCAGAAGAGTCTAAGGACGCAGATGCGAAGGAAGAAGAGAAGACAAGAATCTTCTATGTAACAGATGAAGTACAGCAGAGCCAGTACATCAACATGTTCAAGGCCCAGGGACAGGATGCGATCATTCTGACACATAACATTGATTCTGCATTTATCACATACCTTGAGCAGAAACATCAAGAAGTTCAGTTCTTGAGAATTGATGCAGATGTACATGATTCTCTGAAGGATGAAGTTGCAGAAGATGAGAAGGAAGAATTCCAGAAGACAACAGACAGCCTTGTTGAAATCTTCCGCAAAGAGCTTGGCAATGAGAAGCTTGATGTTAAAGTTGAAAAGCTCAAAGATGAGAATGTAGCATCTATGGCAGTTCTTTCTGAGGAAAACAGAAGAATGCAGGAGATGATGAAGATGTATGGCATGGGCGGCATGGATGCATCCATGTTCGGAAGCCAGGCAACACTGGTACTTAATGCTAACCATCCACTTGTTCAGTTCCTTGTAGCGAACAAAGACAGCGAGAACGTGTCAATCATCTGCAAACAGCTGTATGATCTTGCAATGCTTGCTCATAAGCCATTAAGTCCGGAAGAGATGACAGCATTCGTTAAGAGAAGCAATGATATTATGATGCTTCTGACAAAATAATAAAGTAAAATGATGAGAAACATGTTCCATGAGTTTCTCATCATTGGCAGGAATAAGTTCAGCCGCTTCACGATTATTTGACCGTGAGGCGGCTGTTATTATGTGCGCCTTGCGGCACACATTGCTAATGGATTTTTAAATTTACATCAACTCAAATGCAATCTCTTTTTTTAAAAAGAACTTCTTTACCATCTCATCCCATTCGCGTTCCAGGGTCTTATCCATCATAAAACTCTTGAAGGAAGTTCCTGTCACGCAGGTGAGATGAGTTCCATCGTAACGTATATTCAAATATAGTCCCTGCACGTCAGCAGGATTAAGTCCCAGTTCTTTCTGTTCAATCAGACGGGAAATATTCTTTGAATTTAGGCTGAAGACAAAATGAAAACCGAGCGGTGTTTTCTTTCCCTTAATTAAGGAAAAACAAAATTCACGCAGATTTTTCCAAAGAGAATATTCCGGAATCTCTTCTTCGGAATCAAAGAAATCTTTCTGTATATACCCGTCAATCCGAAAGGTATTAAACGTAATAATCTCTCCTTCAATAAAAGAGAAATTGTCAAAGGTCTCTTTTAACAGAAGGTGAGACATGAAGCTTTTTACATTTGTTAAAGTCAGTGAAATCATATAAATCAGATACCTCCGCAGCTGTTTAAGTTCTTAATCGTCTACCTATCATTGTACTAAAAGGAATGGCGAGATACAAGCGCAGATTTGTTGACTTTTATTGCTAAAAAATGTACTATTAAAACAGTATGGGATTCTATACACTATATAAAAAACAGAAAGAATATAGATATATGAAGAAAACAATAAAAAGAAAGCAAAAACTGGGAATCCGGATCGGGGTCGGATGTGCGCTAGTCATTACAGTGATACTCCTGGCAGTGCAGGGTGTTAGCAATCTGACAAAGAAGCCAGTCGACACCAGTGAAGGAATTGCATATATAAAAGGCAAAGAATCTGCAGATGCGAAGACGATTGAGCAGAAGATTAATCAGTTGGAAAAGAAAGATGGAACAGGAGATTCATCCGATACAAGAAGCATGAAGGAACGCTTTTCCGGTGCTGTTGTGATGGGCGATTCCATTGCGGCGAGCTTTACAGAGTATGACGTACTGAATACATCAAGTGTTGTTGCGAAAATTGGAATTCATTTCAGCGAACTGGATGATCAGATCGAGCAGGCAAAACAACTGGATCCGCAGATTGTTTTTCTGGCATATGGGATGAATGATGTAACTAAGACAAACGGAGATGTAGACAAGTTTATCAAGGATTATTTAGATGTGATTAAGAAGATTCAGAAGGCTATGCCGGATGCGCACATTTTTGTGAATGCTGTTTTTCCGGTGCAGGAAAGTGCGGTAGAGAAGGAGCCGGCACTTGCAAATATCGCAGATTACAATGAAAAACTAGAAGCGATGTGTGAAAAGAAGCAGATCGGATACATTGATAATTCAGATATTATAGAAGATGAGTACTATGAAGAAGATGGAATTCATTTTAAGGCGAATTTCTATCCAATCTGGGCAGAAAAGATGGCGGAGGTGGCAACGCTATGACAGAGAAAAGACAGCGAATGATCTCTGCGATGAAATATATACTTTTAGTAATTATCGTGGGATATCTTGTGATATTGATGCTATATGCAAGTGGAAGTAAGCGGGCTTTTTCAGAAGTATCAAAGGCTGTGAGCAGTGTATTGGACAGTAAAGAACTTGTGCAGATGGATGACCAGATGCTCAAGAGAAATTACGGACTAAACAGTGCAGATTACAAGGGGATTTTGTATTATTCTTCTCCGTCCAGTATTTCAGCAGCAGAAGTTTTGGTGATACAGGTTAAAAATGATGCACAGATAGAAAATGTGACAAATGCAATCACACAGAGAAAAGCACAGAGAATGGAAGACTTTGATTCTTATCTTCCAGAACAGGTAAAGCTCTTGGAAGATGCACAGGAAAGCATTCGTGGAAGATATATCTTCTTCGCAGTATCTTCGAAAGCTTCTGAATATCGCAGTGCATTTGATAAGAGTCTGTAGAAGGGGGAGCAGATGTTATTTAGTAGTATTACATTTTTGTTTTTATTTCTGCCAATCATGCTGGCAGTTTATTATATCGCACCATATCAATGGAAGAATCTCCTGCTACTTGCAGGCAGTCTGATCTTCTATGCCTGGGGCGAACCGGTTTATATCATTCTGATGATACTCAGTATTTTGTTAAACTATTTTTGTGGAATGGATATTGAGAATAAGAGTGAGAATGAGGCGAAAGCAAAACGGTCACTGGTCTTTGCAATAACAGTAAATATTGTTTTGCTTGTGTTCTTTAAATATTTTGGATTTTTGGTAGAAAGTACGAATACGTTGTTCGGAATCAGTATTCCATACAGGGAACTGGCATTACCGATTGGAATTTCTTTTTACACATTTCAGGAAATTTCCTATATTGTGGATGTATATCGGGGTAAGGTAAAAGCACAGCAGAGTCTGGTAAAGTATGCACTGTATGTATCCATGTTTCCGCAGCTGGTTGCCGGACCAATCGTCTGTTACGGAGATATTGAAAAACAGCTTACTGCAAGAAAGATTTCCGGAAGAAAGTTAGGACAGGGAGCAATGCTCTTTATCATTGGACTTGCGAAGAAAGCAGTGCTTGCCAATACGATGGGAAAGATCTTTGAGCAAATAGCATCGACATCAGCGAGCAGTCTGACAGTTCTTATGGCATGGCTTGGCTGTATTACTTATGCATTCCAGATTTATTTTGATTTTAGTGGTTATTCTGATATGGCAATCGGACTTGGAAGAATGTTCGGTTTTGAATTCAAGAAGAACTTTGATGTACCGTATGTTTCTAAAAGCATTACAGAATTCTGGCGCAGATGGCATATTTCTTTGAGCTCCTGGTTCCGTGAATATGTATATATTCCGCTTGGTGGAAATCATGTAACGATTTCAAGAAATATTGTAAACCTTTTGATTGTCTGGATGCTGACCGGAATGTGGCATGGAGCTGCATGGAATTTTATTGTATGGGGAATCTATTACGGAGTAGTTCTCGTACTGGAGAAATATGTCTGGGGGGCAATTGTGGATCGGTGGCCGAGTGTATTGCAGCATATTTATGCATTAGTTCTGGTGCTGGTTGGCTGGGTATTTTTCTTTAGTCCAAGCCTTGGAGCAGCACTTCGTTACCTTTTTGCAATGGTTGGTGGCGGAGCAGGATTTGCCAGTAAAGAAGTATTCTTTGTGATCCTGACACACTGGCTGTTCTACTTGCTGGCAGTAATTGGATCAACAACAATTGGATCAAGACTGCTTCGTGCAATTTTGAATGTGTCTGAGAATCATACAGTACGGACTGTAATTACGCTGATTGTTTTCTTTGGAATGCTGGCAATATCAGTTGCTTATCTGATCGCAGATACGTACAATCCGTTTTTGTACTTTAGATTCTAGAGAGTTATAGAAAACAGTGAACGACAACAATTAAGGTGAAAAGATGAAGAAAGATAGACAGAGAAAAGTACAGGAGCAATTGGTTGGTATTATATTTATTCTGATCTTGTTTCTATTTCTTATTATAAATATTATAGTGCCTAACAAAGAAAAATCAGTGCAGGAGAACCGTATGCTTGCAACGAAGCCAAAGTTTCGTCTGAGCAGTCTGATAAGCGGAGATTATGATGAGAAATTTGAAGCTTATATGGATGATCAGTTTGTTGGAAGAGATATGTGGAGAAAGCTGAAAGTTACGGTAGACCGGATTTGTGGAAGTCGTCTGGAAAATGGTGTCTACATCGGCAGAAATGGACAGCTGTTAGAGCAGATTGAAGTTGCGGACGAGAATCATCTTGCTGCAAATATCAAGGCAATCAAATCATTTTCAGAGAGCCAGAAAAAGATTCCGGTTCGTATGATGCTTGTTCCGGATGCAGCAAATGTGCTGAATCATTCACTCCCAGCATTGGCAAAGCCGGAAGATCAGACGCAGATGTTCAGCATGGTGCGAAAGGATCTTGGAGATAGCGTTGAGTGGATTGACGTGTCAACGGAATTGAATAAACATAAGACAGAGAAGATTTATTACAAAACGGATCATCACTGGACGACACTTGGTGCATTTTATGCATTTCAGGCGGCGGCACCATCCCTTGGGATTGAAGGAGACCTTTCAGGAAAATATGTTTCCCACGCAGTTTCTAACAGTTTCAACGGAATGCTGGCGTCAAAAAGCGGAGTGAATCTGGGAGAGAAGGAACAGATTGATATTTATGTGCCGACAGAAGAAGATACAGACTTGATCATAGATTATGTGGATGAAGGAAAGCGTTCCACATCCTTATATGATTCTTCTAAATTAAAGGAGAAAGATCAATATACGGTATTTCTTGGAGGAAATTCATCCTTGCTTGATATCCGTACAGTTTCTACAAGCACAAAGCGTCTTCTTCTTGTGAAAGATTCCTTTGCGAATTCATTTATACCGTTCCTGACACCGTACTACAGAGAAATCGTAGTTGTGGATCCGAGATATTACAGCGGAACGATCAATGATCTTATGGATTCCTACAGAATCTCAGAGGTTCTGTTTTTATACAGCGGAAATACATTTTTCAAAGACAATAATATAAGTGGAGTGTTTGCAGTTGAGTAATCGAATCAAAGAAGAATTTTTACAAAAGAGTGAGCCGGTAAGGCTGAATAAATATTTGAGCGAGGCGGGCGTGTGTTCCAGAAGGGAGGCAGACCGCCTCATTGAGACTGGACGCGTGACGGTTGACGGACAGCGTGCGCAGACTGGTATGCGTATCGTGCCGGGACAAGTCGTGAAAGTTGGAAATAAGGTTGTCTCAAAACAGGACGAGATGATTGTGCTGGCAGTCAATAAACCGCGAGGAATCGTCTGTACAGAAGAACGCAGAGAAAGGGACAGCATCGTGCGTTTCTTGAATTATCCGGTGCGTGTGACCTATATCGGACGACTCGATAAGGATTCTCATGGACTCCTTCTGATGACGAACAACGGTGATATCATCAATAAAATGATGCGTGCAGCCAATAAACATGAGAAAGAATATAAAGTAACTGTTGATAAAGAGATTACTGAAGATTTCTTAAAGAAAATGGCAGCAGGAGTTCCGATCCTTGATACTGTGACCCGTCCGTGTACTATGAAAAAGATTGGTAAATATACATTTTCCATTATCCTGACACAGGGGTTAAACCGTCAGATTCGCAGAATGTGTGAAGCTCTCGGATATGAAGTGAAGGATCTTTTACGCGTCCGTGTGATGAACATTACATTGGATGGATTGAAGGATGGACAATATAGAAAACTGACAGATCAGGAATTGAACGAATTATATGATCAGCTGAAAGATTCTTCTGTATTGCCCGGAGGAAAATATCAGGAACAGTGGGCAGCAGCACAAGATAATAGAACGAGACATGGGAAAGGGAAGAAGCGATGATAGATGAGCAGAAAGAAATGAATCACATGCGAGAGCTGGTAGAACTTCTAAACAGAGCGAGACGTTCGTATGAGCAGGAAAATACAGAAATCATGAGCAACTACGAGTATGATAAGCTCTATGATGAACTGCTGGAATTAGAAGAAAAGCTTGGTACAAGAATGGCGAACAGTCCGACGGTAAATGTTGGATATGAAGTGCTCAGTGAGCTCCCGAAAGAGCGTCATGAGCGTCCGATGCTTTCCCTGGATAAAACGAAAGAGGTGGAAAGACTGAAGGAATTCTTAGGAGGGCAAAAAGCATTGATCTCCTGGAAACTGGATGGACTTACGGTTGTTCTGACTTATCAGAACGGAGAACTTGCGAAGGCAGTCACAAGAGGAAACGGAGTGATCGGCGAGGTCATTACAAACAATGCGAAAGTATTTAAGAATGTACCGCTTAAGATTCCATATCAGGGAGAACTTGTACTGCGAGGAGAGGCGGTTATTTCCTATAAAGATTTCGAGAAGATCAATGATGAGATAGAAGATGTGGATGCGAAATATAAGAATCCACGAAATCTTTGCAGCGGCTCCGTCCGTCAGCTGAACAACGAGATCACTGCGAAGAGAAATGTAAGATTCTATGCATTTACACTTGTACGTGCAGAAGGTGTGGACTTTGAAAACTCCAGAAAATATCAGATGCAGTGGCTTGAAAAGCAGGGATTTGATGTTGTAGAGAACCACGAAGTGACAAGTGAGACAATCGAAGAGGAAGTAGCATGGTTTGCCCGTGAGATTGAGCACAATGAAGTTCCGTCTGACGGACTTGTGCTTGTGTATGATGATATTGCTTACGGACAGTCCCTTGGAACAACAGCAAAGTTCCCAAGAGATTCCTTTGCATTTAAATGGGCAGATGAGATCCGAAATACGAAGCTGCTTGAGATTGAGTGGAGTCCGTCACGAACAGGTCTGATCAATCCGGTGGCGGTTTTTGAGCCGGTAGAGCTTGAAGGAACGACGGTCAGCCGTGCAAGTGTTCATAATATCAGCATTATGGAAGAACTTGAACTTGGCATTGGAGATGAGATTCAGGTGTACAAAGCGAACATGATCATTCCGCAGATTGCAGAGAATCTGACGAGAAGCGGAGTGAAAGATATCCCGAAAGTCTGTCCGGTTTGCGGCGGCGAGACAAAGATTTCCATGGAAAATGAGACGAAGACATTGTATTGTACCAATCCGAAATGTCAGGCAAAGCATGTGAAGTCATTTGCTCTTTTTGTGAGCAGAGATGCGATGAATATTGAAGGTCTTTCAGAGGCAACACTGGAGAAATTTATTTTCCACGGCTATGTGAAAGACTTTACAGATCTCTTCCACCTAGACAACTACAGAGATGAGATTATGACAATAGATGGTTTTGGCGAAAAATCTTTCCTGAAACTTCAGAACAGTATTGAAAAGGCAAGAAAGACAACACTTGCAAGACTGGTTTACGGTCTTGGAATTCCGGGAATCGGAAGTGCAAATGCTAAAGTGATCTGCCGTGCACTTGGAAATGATCCGCAGCGCGTGCTTCAGGCAGAAGAGGCAGAACTTGTCGAGATCCAGGGTGTCGGAGCAGTCATGGCGAAAAGCTATGTAGATTATTTTAAAGAGCAAGAGCATCAGGAAATCTTTAAGCGACTTCTTAGCGAAGTGGAATTAGAAGAAGAGGAAGTAACAGAAGACAGTCAGAAATTTGCCGGAGTGAACTTTGTTATTACCGGAAGTGTTGAACATTTTGCAAATCGTGCAGAGGTAAAGGCTGAGATTGAAAAACGTGGCGGTAAAGTGACAGGAAGTGTCACATCAAAGACAAATTATTTGATCAACAATGACGTAAATTCCACATCTTCAAAAAATAAAAAGGCAAGAGATCTCGGAGTTCCGATTATTTCAGAAAAAGATTTTCTGGAAATGCTGTAGAGAAATTGTTGCCGGGAACAAGTACTTTGAATTGTAATATGAAATGACTGGGAGATGATAGCGTGAAGAAAAATAAATTCTATCCGTTGGGTGGAACCACGGTATTTCTTGTGGATCAATGGGCAAAGCACTATGTGGAAAAGAATCTCAAGATGGGTGAAAAGAGGAAACTGACAGAGCAACTGGAACTCCGGCGTGTCCATAATCCGGGAATCTGCCTGGGAGTTTTTGCAAATAAACCGGAAAAAGTGAAAAAGCTTACAGAAGCAGGAACAGGTATTGTGACAGTGATACAGATGCTGACACTTCTAGGGAACAGCAATATTTTAAGAAAAACCGGAATCACACTTGCGGCAGCAGGTGCCTGGAGTAACTTGACGGACCGTTATCATAAAGAGAAGGTTGTTGATTACATCGGAGTTAAGACAGGAAAGGAAAAGTTGGATCAAGTAACATATAACATGGGAGATTTTGCAATTGGAGCAGGTGGAGTTCTCTGGGTTCTTGGTTCTATGTTTAAGAAAGGAAAAGAATTATGATTCAGGATATACAGCCACATCAGTTTGATAACCAGTACAGACCATGCCCTCCGGATGCGCAGAGCTATGCATTGTATTACGAAGGACAAAGTGCACTGCTGAAGAAAAGGAAAGATGGAATTGAATTTTCAAGATTTCGTGATTTGGAACGGCTTAATGAAGAAATTTATGAAGAAGCAGTTTATCTGTTTACGATTGACGAGGAACGCTTTTATCTGGTACAGAATATTAGTCGTGAACGGTTGTCAGAGTTTACAATGGAGAATAAAGAATCTTTCCGTTATGCAGAACCGCAGTATCTTGCATTTGCCGGAATTACCGGTTATCAGTTGAACAACTGGTATCGTAATCGCAAGTTCTGTGGACGCTGTGGACATAAGATGAGACATGATGAAAAAGAACGTATGATGCGTTGCGATCATTGTGGCAATATGGAATTTCCAAAAATCTGCCCGGCAGTTATCATAGGAGTAACTGATGGTGACAAGATTCTCATGTCAAAATACGCCGGAAGAGCATATAAAAAATATGCACTTCTTGCAGGATTTACCGAGATTGGAGAAACAATCGAGGAGACTGTTCAGCGTGAAGTAATGGAAGAAGTCGGACTGAAAGTCAAGAACATACGTTATTATAAGAGCCAGCCGTGGTCTTTCAGTGATACGATCCTGATGGGGTTCTATTGCGACCTGGATGGAGAGGAAGAAATCACACTCGACCGCGAGGAACTGGCCTTGGCAGAATGGTTCCGAAGGGATGAGATTCCGGTGGAGCCGAGCAGAGACAGTTTGACAAACGAGATGATCATCAAGTTCAAAAACGGTGAAGTGTAAAACTTTTTTATAAATGTGAATAAATCCAATGAGAAAACGGAAAGATGTGAATACCTCTGAGAAATTCATGTCTTTCCGTTTTGATATACTTGTTTAATTGCGTGATATTGCAGTAATAACAGTTAAGCTTCGGGACATGTGATTTTGATCACCTGCTCGATCATGTGATGCAGCAGCTGAGCCTGGTTTGTGTCTGCTGCTTTGTAGTAAACTTCTTTCCCTTCTCTGCGGCTGGTAATCAGTCCGTAAGATTTCAGCTGGCGGAGGTGGTGAGAAACTGCCGGACTACTCATGTCCATCATGGAAGAAATGTTGATCACGCATTCTTCGCAGTGGCAGAGAAGCCAGAAAATGCGTACTCTGCTGTTATCTCCGAGGACCTTGAACAGGTCAGCAACAATCTGGAAATCCTCCGTCTTTGCAATATTATCTATAAGAAGTTCTGTATTCAGATGTTCACCATGATTATGCGGTAAAGTATGGTCAGCCATAAACAATTCTCCTTCAATTCAGTTTTGAAATTCAATAGCGCCTTCGGCAACTCTATAATCATAAAGGTATTGTAACATAAAAATACCAAAATGTATTGACTTTTTCATTTGGTTGGCTATAATGTAAATATAAAGATTAAACAAATGCTTAATCGTTTAATGAAAATGAATAGGAAGCATGTTTGATGAAAGTCAAAAAACAAGATCAAAGGAGAAGAGAAAGATGAAGAAGACTTATAAGATTGAAGTGGATTGTGCAAACTGTGCAAATAAGATGGAAGATGCAGCAAAGAACACAGCAGGTGTTCAGAATGCAACAGTGAACTTTATGACACAGAAGATGATCGTTGAGTTTGAAGAAGGACAGGATGCAAAGAGCGTTATGAAAGACGTTCTGAAGAATTGTAAGAAGGTAGAGGACGATTGCGAGATCTACCTGTAAGAGGGTGAGAAGAATGACGAAGAAGCAGAAGAAGATGCTGACCAGGATCATCGCTGCGGCGGTGCTCCTGATTCTATTGAATTTCCTTCCGGTAACAGGAATTATCAGATTTGTATTATTTTTGATTCCATATCTGATCGTTGGCTACGATATTTTGAAGAAAGCATGGAAGGGAATCTTAAACCGTCAGGTATTTGATGAGAATTTCCTGATGGCAGTCGCCACGGTCGGCGCGATTGCGATTGCATTTTATGAGAAGTCCGGAGACTTTAATGAAGCGGTTGCTGTTATGCTGTTTTATCAGATCGGTGAACTTTTCCAGAGCTATGCAGTTGGAAAGAGCCGCAGAAATATCAGTGAATTGATGGATATCCGTCCGGATTATGCAAACATAGAGCAGGATGGAAGTCTTGAACAGGTGGATCCGGATGAAGTTGAGATCGGAACAGTGATCATTGTTCAGCCGGGAGAAAAAGTTCCAATCGACGGTGTGGTTGTAGAGGGAACCTCTACACTGAATACAAGTGCATTGACCGGTGAAAGTGTTCCGAGAGAAGCAAAAGCAGGGGATGAAATCATCAGTGGCTGTATCAATCTGACAGGTGTGTTGAAGATCCGTACAACAAAAGAGTTCGGAGAATCAACGGTATCCAAGGTACTGGAATTGGTAGAAGAATCCACATCTAGAAAATCAAGATCAGAGAACTTTATTTCTAAATTTGCAAAATATTATACACCGGCGGTATGCTATGGCGCACTTGCACTTGCAGTGCTTCCACCACTTGTGAGAATGTTTGTAATGGGAGCTGCACCGCAGTGGAATGACTGGATCTACAGAGCACTGACATTTCTTGTAATCAGCTGTCCGTGCGCGCTGGTTATCAGCATCCCACTTAGCTTTTTCGCAGGAATCGGCGGGGCAAGCCATGAGGGAATTCTGGTGAAAGGATCCAATTATCTCGAGGCACTGTCCAAGACAAAATATGTTGTTTTTGATAAGACAGGAACTTTGACACAGGGAATTTTTGAAGTGGTCGGAGTACATCATAATCAGATGGAAGAAAAGCAGCTCTTAGAGTATGCGGCACTTGCAGAGAGTGCTTCGTCCCATCCAATCAGCAAGAGTATTCAGAGGGCTTACGGAAAAGAACTGGATCGTTCGCGCGTTAGCGAGATTGAAGAGATTAGTGGAAATGGAATTACAGCGAAAGTAGACGGAAGAAGCGTTGCAGCAGGAAATGCAAAGCTGATGGATCGTCTTGGTATTCCATATAAGACATGCCATAAGGTAGGAACGATTATTCACCTGGCAATCGATGGTGAATATGCAGGACACATTGTGATTTCAGATGTTGAGAAACCGACTTCTAAAGAAGCAATCGCGAAACTGAAACAGGCAGGAATTCAGAAGACAATCATGTTGACGGGAGATGCGAAACAGGTGGCAGACCAGGTGGCAGCAGATCTTGGTATTGATGAGGTTCACAGCGAACTGCTTCCTGGAGATAAGGTGGAGCAGGTAGAAAGACTTCTGGCTGAGAAGCCGGCGAAGGCAAATCTGGCATTTGTCGGAGACGGTATCAACGATGCACCGGTTCTTGGAAGAGCGGATATCGGTATTGCGATGGGGGCAATGGGATCCGATGCGGCAATTGAGGCAGCAGATGTTGTCCTGATGGATGATGATCCGTTGAAGATTGTTAAGGCAATCCGAATTTCTAAGAAATGTCTCGGAATCGTATATCAGAATATTGTATTTGCTCTCGCAGTAAAGGGCGTGTGCCTGATTCTCGGAGCACTTGGAATTGCAAATATGTGGCTCGCAATCTTTGCAGATGTGGGAGTTATGGTACTTGCAATACTCAATGCGATGCGTACACTTTTTGTGAAGAAGTTATAAAAAGAAAAGGATGAATGGTAAATGTGAAATACATTACCACTCATCCTTTTTCTAATGACTTAATCAGTAAAATCTTATACAGCTTTCAGGAACTGTACACTGTAAGCCGGCATTGTCAGCTGTCCGTTCAGAGTTACAGTTTCTATTTCATCAGCATTTGCAAGCAGTTCTGTGAAATTACCCTGCAATTCTCCATTTCCGGCAGTAAACTCAGAATCACCGGCGTTGATCGCAACGAGAACACGTTCATTATCAGTGCGGCGTTCAAAGATCAGCTGATGATTTGTAATGACAACATTTCGGTAAGAACCATTGCAAAGAGCATCACTGTTTCTGCGAACTTCAATCAATTCTTTGATGAAATCAGTCAATTCATTCGGCTTCGGCTCTTCGAAGCATGGACGAAGTGCATAGTCATTATCCGGTGCTTTCACACCTTCCTCGCCCCATTCACTTCCATAATAGATACACGGAATACCCGGCATACCAAAGAGAAGACCGTAAGCAAGCGGAAGATGATTCTTGTTCGTCAGGATACTTGCGATACGTGTGACATCATGATTATCTACGAATGTCATCAAATGCTTTCCACGATAAATACACCACTGCTCTGGTCCGAACTGACGGTTCAGGGAATGTGCAATCTCGAACATGTTCATACAGTTGAAGCTTGAAAAAATTCCTTTATAGCACTCGTAGTTTGTACAGCTGTGAAGCATCTCGTCGTTTACAATTAGATTGTAGTCGCCAAAGAGAACCTCACCAATCAGTGCAAATCCCGGTTTCAGTTCCTCGCAGAAGCTGCGCAGACGGCGCATGAAATTATGATCCAGGCAATAAGCTACATCCAGACGCAGTCCGTCTATGCCGAACTCTTCAATCCACATCTTGACACAGTCAAGCAAATAGTCGACAACTGCAGGATTCTGCAGATTTAATTTAACAAGTTCAAAATGACCTTCCCATCCTTCATACCAGAAACCATCGTTATACGCACTGTTTCCGTCGAAGCTGATATGGAACCAGTCTTTATACGGAGAGTCCCATTTCTTCTCCTGCACATCCTTGAATGCCCAGAAGCCACGTCCAACATGATTGAATACTCCGTCCAGCATGATCTTTACATTGTTATCATGCAGCTTTTCACAGACTTCTTTAAAGTCTTCGTTCGTTCCAAGACGACAGTCGATCTTGCGGAAATCTCTTGTGTCATACCCATGATTGTCTGATTCGAAAATCGGATTCAAGATGATTGAACCGATTCCAAGATCACCAAGATATTCTGCCCATTCACCAATTTTAAGAATCCGGTGTTCTGTTACTCCGTCATTATGTACCGGAGCACCGCAGAATCCGATCGGGTAGATTTGATAAAAAGTTTCATTGTAAGCCCACATAGTTGTTACCCACTTTCTTGATTCGGATTTTTATCGGATTTCGATAAAGAGTCAGAGATATAAAAATCTCTTAAAACCTATTTCTAATTATAACATAAGTTGAGTGTTTTGGTGAAAAAGTTTAAAGAGATAGAATTGCATTTACGAGAAATACAACGTATACTAAAATTATCGAAATAACAGGAAGATACTGGACGGATGATACAGAAATATGGAAGATTCAAAGGAGGATATCATGGGAGAAGAGATATACCAGAAAGCACTGGAGTATGCGAAGAAGAAGCATGAAGGACAGTTTCGGATAGGTGGAGCTCCTTTTATTGTACATCCGATTGCAGTTGCAGAGATTCTTCGACAGGATGGTAAGCAGGTTGAATATCGGGTTGCGGCAGTATTTCATGATCTTTTAGAGGATACAGATGCTTCAGAACAGGAGATTGTAGAAATCGGAGGAGAAGATGTCTTAAAAGCAGTGAAGCTGGTGACGAAGGAAAAAGAATATTGTATGGAGACCTATATTGCAGGGATTAAGACAAATTCTATGGCATATGCAGTGAAAGGGGCAGATCGTCTTCATAATCTGCAGAGCGCATTCTGTGCAAATGAGAAGTTTCGCAAGAAATACATCCGCGAGACGCTTGACTGGTATATGAAATTCAGACCGGAGATCCCGGAAGTTGTAGCAGAACTGATTGAAAGTTTGAATGATTGTGAAGAAAAGCAACAATTTCGTGAGGAAGTAAAAGTATTTTAAATAGATCAAAAAGATTAAGATTTTTTTAGAATACAAGGCTTATGTTGCGAAATGAAGGTTGAAATGGTATATTAAATTAGTATTCATGGGCTGTTAAGCGTAGAAATTGCGTTTGGCAGTGCCATTAGAAAGCGACAGATAGAAACATAGAGAATGATTTACAGGGAAGGAAACTAAAGAATATGAGTCAGCAGGACAAAAGATCTCGACGCAGGAGACCTTCTGATGAAAGAAATGATGTGCGAAGAAAGAAAAGACATTCCAATAGAAAAAATACATCTGACAGACATCGCCGAAGGAGAAAGGTGAAAAAGAGAGAGAATAAACTCAGCAGAACAATTGGATTAGTTCTGGCAATTGTTCAGCTTATTGCGACAGGGATTTTTATGGCAGGCATATTTAAATTGAATATGCTTCCGACAAAGTATGTTGTTGCAGCAACTGTAGCATTGGTGCTGTTTTGGGGAGTTATTCTGGCAAGCCAGTTCTTTTCCAAGAAAAATGCGATTACAGGAAAAATTATCAGCGTATTGATTACCGTATTGTTGATTTTTAGTTCGTATTATCTGTTCAAGGTAAGTGGAACGGTTTCCAAAATCTCTGGTGGAGAGTATAAACTAGATAAAGTAGTTGTATCTGTTATGGCAGATGATTCAGCAGAGGCAATCAAAGATGCAAAAAATTACACATTTGGTGTACAATATAAGATGAATGGAGATCAGATTAAACAGACTGTTCAGGCAATTAATGAAGAACTCGGAACGGAAATTAAGACGGAAGAGTATGATACATTGGCAGAACAGGCCGAGGCTCTTCATGATGGAAAAGTAGATGCGATTATTTATAATCAGGGATTTACAGGAGTTCTTGAAGAAGCATTTGAAGGGTATGAAGATAATACAAAAGTGATTTATTCCCATGACATTAAGACTGAGATAGAAGATACCTCATCTGATGTTGAAGTGAAAAATGATACATTCAGTGTATACATCAGTGGTATTGATGTTTATGGAGCAATTGAGACAAACAGCCGAAGTGATGTAAATATCATAGCAGAAGTAAATCCAACAACACACCAGATCCTGCTTGTGACCACACCGCGTGATTATTATGTCGAAATTCCTGAGGTTTCAGGTGGACAGAAAGATAAACTGACACATGCAGGAATCTATGGCGTGGATAAGTCTATGAAGACATTAGAGAAGTTATATGATACGAATCTTGATTTCTACGCGCGAGTAAACTTTACCTCCCTGATCACAATGGTAGATGCACTTGGTGGAGTAGATGTAGAATCCGAGTATGCCTTTACAACAAGTGAAGATTCAGGACTTGTGATGGATGTTGTACAGGGAACCAACCACTTTAACGGAAAACAGGCGTTAGCATTTTCGAGAGAGCGTCAGAATGTACCAGGAGGAGATAATCAGCGCGGTAAGGATCAGCAGGCGGTAATTACAGCAATGATCAAGAAGATGGTATCTCCGGCAATTTTGACAGGAGCAAATGGAATTCTTAATAGTGTAAGTGGAAATGTTGAAACAAATATGTCTGAAGCTCAGATTCAGGAATTGATCAAAACCCAGCTTTCTGAGAACCCGCAATGGACAATTACATCAATGGCAGCAGAGGGAACAGGAGACACTCAGTATTGTTATTCTTATTCCGGTAAGCCTTTATATGTAATGCAGCCAAATCAGGAGTCTGTAGACGCAATCAAAGAAGCTATGGATAAAGTGGAGAACGGAGAAACTCTGGAAGGCGGAACAACAACAGAGTAATAGACAACGAGAGAAACCCGCAGGCAGAAATTTGTCTGCGGGAATCGTGATGTTATAGAGAAAAGATGATTAAGGATAATGATATGAGTAAGACACGCCCATTATTTACAGTTGTAATGCCGGCATATGGAGTAGAAAAATATCTTGCCAAAGCGGTAGAGAGTATAGAATCCCAGACATTTCAGGAATGGGAATTAATTATCGTAGAGGATGGATCTCCGGATAAAACAGGAAGTCTGGCTGAGAAATTAAAAGAGAAGGATGCAAGAATCCGGGTGATACATCATGAACAGAATAAAGGGCTCAGTGAAGCAAGAAATACAGGGATTCAACATGCAGCCGGAAGATATATCTGGTTTATGGATCCGGATGATACAGTAGACATGGACCTTTTACAACAAGTGGCAGATTCTTTAGAAAAAAACAGAGCAAAACTTGTTGTTTTTGGACATCTTGAAGAATATTACAATGAAGATGGAAGCTTTGCTTATGCCCATGAGATCCGGCCAGAAGAAAAATATTTTACGGATATTGAAGAAATCCATAATTATATGATCCGATTGGAACAGGAGACGATTTATGGTTATGCGTGGAATAAAGTGTATGATCTGGACTATATCAAAGAAAATAGATTTCGCTATGAAACGGTCAGATTGATTGAGGATATCGTATTTAATATTAATTATTGTAATGATATTGATTCAATGAATTTATTGAATATTGCACCGTATCATTATGCGAAAAGAATGACAGGAAGTCTGACAACTAAGTTTGTACCGGATTATTATCCGCTTCACAGAAGACGTATTGAAATGTTACTGAATCAGCAGAGGTATTGGAGAGTAGATACGCCTCAACACTGCGCTATTCTTGGAGGACTGTATGGAAGATATATTCTTTCAGCCTTAGAAAGAAATTGCGATCATCAGTCAGGAATGAACTCAAAAGACCGAAAGCAATTTTGCAGGGAAGTATTCCGGGATCCGTTGTTTCAGCAGCTGCTTCCAAAAGCAGAAGCGAAGGACAGTAAGGCACTTAAGATTACTTTAAAATGTTTGAACACACATTCCACATTTTTGTGTACAGCACTTGGAAGAATGGTGCATATTGTGCGAACAGGAATGCCTGTGATTTATTCAAAGACGAAGTCGGAGAGATAGATCATAGAAAAAAATATCAAGCGGGAGAAAAATAATGTATAAAGTAGCAGTTATTACAATGGGAATTCGTCTGGATGATGAAAAAGGATATACAAGATTTCGCTCTGTCTGTGAATTCCTCGCAGATGCTGGTTATCAGGTTGATCTGATTACAACGACCTTTCAGCATTGGGAAAAAGCACAGCGTGATCTGGAAAAAATTAAAAAATGAAAAAATACAAATTTGGGGTCAAGTTCATTTATGAGCCGGGATATAAGAAAAATATTGATCTACGTAGAATCTATAGTCATAGAATTGCAGCAAAGAACCTGATGAATCTTCTTGAGAAAGAGGGAGACTATGATCTTTTATATGCTGAGATTCCACCGAATGACGTAGCACTGGCGGCAGCAGAATATGCAAAGAAGAAAGGAATTCCGTTTGTTGCAGATGTGAATGATCTTTGGCCGGAAGCAATGAGGATGATAATAGATATTCCGGTGATAAGTGATATTATTTTTTATTCCCTGCTTCGAGATGCAGAGAAAGTTTACAGACTTGCAAGTGGAGTGATCGGTACATCGGATGAATACCGTGACCGCCCGTTTAAAAGACGGAACAGAGATATTCCGAGAGAAACAGTTTATGTGGGAAATGAACTGACGGTGTTCGATGCGGGAGCAGCACAGCGGACAGCTGAGATTGTAAAAGATAAAGAAGAATTCTGGGTATCGTACGCAGGAACGATCGGAACGAGTTATGATATCCGTACGATGGTTTTGGCAGGTGAAGAACTTGCAAAACGCGGTATGCCACAGATTAAGATAAAAATTCTTGGTGGTGGACCAATGAAAGAAGAATTGGAAGAACTTGCAAATTCAAGAAAGATATCAAATGTAGAATTTGTTGGATATGCACCTTATGATCTGATGGCAGCATATCTTAAGAAATCAGATATTCTGGTGAACTCTTTTGTTAAGAAGGCTCCGCAGAGCATTGTCACGAAGATCGGAGATTATCTGGCAGCAGGAAAACCAATGATCAATACCTGTATGAGTCCGGAATTCCGTGCGAAGGTGAAAAACGATGGCTTTGGTGTGAATATTATTCCGGAAGATGTAAATATTCTTGCGGATATGATTGAGAAGCTTTATAAAAATGAAGAAGCAAGAGTAAAAATGGGTGAAAAGGCACGCAAAATTGCGGAAGAGCAGTTTGACAGACCAAAGTCTTACCGAAAAATAGAAGAATTAATTCGAGGATTGATTGAGAAAAATCAGAACAGGAACTAGCGAGACAGATACTAATGAGATAGACACGAAGTGCAAAGGGGATCTAATGGATAAATTAAAACAGAACTATGAAGAAATATTAGAACTTGTATTTAAGATCAGTTATCTATGTCTAGCATTTGCGACATTTATTTCTATAATTTATATATCACCAATACAGCCAATCCTTGTGAAATTGACATTAGTGTTAGGATTATTTGTGATTTTGGTCCGTATTATAAACTGGAAGAAATATAGAAAAATGCCATGTCTGATCTTGATGATATTCTTTTGTTTGAGTTTTCTGCTTAGTACATTTATGAATAGACAGTATGGCATGACAGATAATCTGAAATGGATTCTCTGGACAGGAATTCAGTTTTTTGCATTATATGTATGTGATCTGGATCGTGACACGGAGAAGTACAGAAAAGAATTTAATATTCTTTCACACTTGATGATTATTGTAACGTCTGTATCTGCTGTAACAAGTCTTGTTATGATGGTTCAATCTTATTCGGAATATCTTACAACACCGGAGGGGGAATTCATTGTCACCGGGTATACCTGGGATAGATTATGGGGCGTATATACAGACCCTAATTATGGAGCGGTTTTTAGTGTGATAGGTTTTATCCTGGCTGTTCTATTCATATTTCAGCAGAAAGGAATAAAGAAACTTTTTTATGTAATTGCGGCATTACTTAATTTGGGATATGTAACCTATTCAGATTCAAGAACCGGTGAGATCGCTTTTGTTTTGTGCGGAGGCTTTCTTTTATATTTTTGCCTGATTCATAGGAAAAGTGAAAACAAGAAGTATAGATATGTTAAAAATCTTTTGATCGTATTGTGTATTATGATTGTATCAGTTGGAGGAATGCAGGTATTAAAGGCAGAAAATACCAAGTATCAGACTGAAATGGCAAAGAAAACTGCACAGAAGACTACACAAGATCAAACTACAAAACCTCAGACTACAATTTCTACGAAAACGAAGAAAGGAAACAAGATTCAGACAGCAAGAAATGAGAATATTGAAAAAGATGCTACCAATGGAAGAATCTCGTTATGGAAAAGTGCAGTAGAAGTCTGGCAGACAAGTCCTATATACGGAGCTGGGTATTCCACATTTATTTCATATGCAAAAGAACATGTGCCGGAGACATATGCTGTAAATAATGAAGTGGGTGATTATACGAGTATGCACAATGCATTTTTTAATACTTTGGCATTTCAGGGAATCCTTGGATTTGTTCTTTTCCTTTTGATCACATTTAGAATTATACAATATGTTTTAGTTCCGGTCTTTAAGAAATCGGACAGTGATAGTTTGTATCTTATCGCAATTCTTGCCGTGGCAGGAACAGTACTTATAAGTATGTTGCTTTTATTAGACGGAATCTATACGAATTCCCCAAGTGCTTTTGCTTTATGGGTGTTCAGTGGTTATCTGGTACAATATTCATATCAGGTTCGTAGAGAGGAAAAGGGATGAAAAAGCTTCTGGTAGGATTTATCATGGATGGAAAATCAGGAGGAATTGATAAATATCTTTTGAATTTCCTGACAAAAGTGTCAAATGAAGAGGTGAGGATTGATTTTCTCACAAATGAAATTGACGTAGAGTTACAGACAGAATTAAAAAAATTCCATTCAAATTTATATGCCATTGCCAATTTGAAACATCCGGTGTCTCAATATCGGCAAGTATGTAGAATTATGAAAGAGGGGCAGTATGATGCCGTTTATCTGAATATCTCAACAGCTATTGACTGTATTGCGGCAATTGCCGCAAAGCATTCGGAGGTGGAGAGAAGAATGATTCACAGTCATTCCAGTGGAAATGACTGTGAAAGTGCTTTAAAGAGAAATCTATTTAACGGGATTCATAAGTTCTGCCGCTTGTTTTTATATCGATACGGAACAGAATTTTATGGATGTTCTGTGAAAGCCGGCGAATGGTTATTTCCAAAAAAAATAGTGAATTCATCAAAATTCTGTGTAATTCATAATGCTGTAGATAGAGAAAAATATAAGTACAGTGCGCAGAAAAGAGAAGAAATCCGAGGGAGTATGGGGATAACTGACCAATTTGTAATCGGTCATGTGGGAAACTTCTGCTATCAGAAGAATCATTATTTTCTTCTAGATGTATTTGAAGAAGTTCATAAAAAAGATTCCAACACAGTTCTGCTTCTTGCAGGAGACGGAGTCAGATTTGAAAAATTCAGGCAAATAGTTGCTGAAAAGAATCTGGAAGATGTTGTAAAACTTCTTGGAAGACGAAGTGATACGGACTATTTGTATCAGGGAATGGACGCATTTTTACTACCTTCTAATTTTGAAGGACTTCCAATCGCAGGAATCGAGGCACAGTCAGCAGGTTTACCGTGTTTTATGAGTGATGAGATAACAAAAGAATCTAAAATAACGGAAGCGTGTTATTTTATTCCTCTAAAATCAGGCGCAAAATACTGGGCTGAGGAAATTTTGGACAACAGAATGGAAAGACAATCAGCAGAATTCCTTGATAATGCAGAACAGTATGATCTTGCAAATCAGGATCAGGAATTGAAGAGTTTGATTCGCTAAACTATAATTAGAAAAAGTGAACTGATCATTTTACTATATCATAATAGGAGCAAAATATGGAGCTTGTAAGTGTAATTGTACCCGTCTATAATGTGGAAAAATATCTTGCCAGATGTATTCAGAGTGTATGTGGGCAAAGCTATCAGGGATTAGAAATTATTCTTGTAGATGATGGTTCGAAAGATAAAAGTGGTGTGATCTGTGATGAATATGCAGAGCAGGATGGACGTATAAAAGTAATCCACAAGGAGAATGGCGGACTTGGAGATGCGAGAAACGCAGGCGTGGAAAAGGCAGAAGGAAAGTATCTCTTATTTGTTGACAGTGATGATAGAATCCATGAAAATCTTGTGCGTGATACAGTAGAGACAGCAGAAAAAAATCAGGCGGATATGGTTATCTTTGATTATATCGGAGAAGAGGAAAATGGAAATCTGACAGATCGGTTTACATTTCCTTTTTCAGAAAACCGGGTGATAGAGGTTGCAGAAGAAAAAGAATTGATCATGAGATCCTGTTCGGCTGTAAATAAGCTGATTCGCAGAGAGCTTTGGAAAGAAAGTGGCTTTCAATTTCCAAAGGGGAGATATTATGAAGACCTGGCAACGATTCCAAAAGTTATGACAAAGACGAAAAAGATCGTGTACTTGCCGGAAGTTTATTATTATTATCTTATGCGCGACGGATCAATTATGCACAGCAGAAATTTTGAAAAGAATTATGAAGATCGTACATGGGCGGTAGATCAACTTCTTGAATATTTTGAAAGAGAAAATCTTATAGAGACATATAGAAATGAACTGGAATATCTCGTATTTGAAAATACCTATTTCGTGCCATCAAAAGAAATCGTATTAAATGACAGAAAAAGCGAATATCTTAAGAAGTTCAGAGATTATGCATACAATAAATTTCCACAGATGAATAAGAATTATTATGTGCAGCAGATAGCAGGAAAAGATAAGATCCTCTTGAAACTATTACAGTATCGAATGTATGGAATGATGGTATTGATGTCTCAGTTGAGAAGAATGAAGGACAGACTGGCAGCAGTCAGCAGGAGGTAATGTGAGTGGAACTGGTAAGTGTAGTTGTACCGGTATATAAAGTAGAACAATATCTGGAACGTTGCGTGAAAAGCATCTGTGAACAGACGTATCAGGAACTGGAAATTATACTTGTAAATGATGGATCGCCGGATCGTTGCGGTGAAATGTGTGAAGAGCTGGCTCAAAAGGATAATAGAATTCAAGTGCTGCATAAACAGAATGGTGGATTAAGTGATGCACGAAATGCCGGCGTAAAACTGGCTACAGGGAAATATTTGCTATTTGTAGACAGTGATGATTACATAGCGAAAGATCTGGTTGAAAAAACAGTGACAGAAGCTGAAAAAATGGCATGCGATATGGTTCTTTTTGATTATTATTGCGTGGAAAACGGGATAGAGGAAGTTCGGACAACACAGATTCCTGGCGGAAAAGTGATTTCTTTAGAGAAGGAACACCAATTACTGCTTGCACCACCGGCGGCCTGGGCAAAATTGTTCAACAGAGAATTTTACGTGAAAGCAGATTGTCCATTCCCAAAAGGGTTATATTTTGAAGATCTGGCAACAACACCGATATTTTTCCTGAAAGCGGAAAGAATCAGTTATTTAAAAGAACCATTATATTATTATATTATTCGCGAAAATTCAATTATGACAGGGAAAAATCATGAGAAAAGCAGTCATGATAAAATGGAAGTAATAGATCATATATTGTCGGTATATCGTGAAAATGGAAAATACGAAACTTACCGCGAAGAATTAGAATATCTAGTTTTGGCAAATGCTTATTTTGAACCATCGAAAGAACTTGTACTTGAGGGAGACGATGGGACATATCTTCAGAAGTACAGAGACTATACAAAGTCAAGAATTGGGAATGTTAAGAATAATAAATACATAAATCAATGGAGTAGAAAAGATAAGCTTCATTTATGGATATTGAATTACAAACAGTATTGGCTGATGCGTCTTTTATCTAAAGCCAGAAGAATGGTATCAACAAAACTGTAAAAATCGGAAAGCAGGTAGAAAAGGTGGAAAAAATACTGACGGTCACAGTACCTTCCTATAATGTGGAAAAATTTTTAGAGAACACTCTGGACTCCTTTGTGGATGAGAGAGTGTTGGATGATATTGAAGTGCTTATTGTCGATGATGGTTCGAAAGATAAGACAGCAGAAATCGGAAGAAAGTATGAAGAAAAATATCCAGATACGTTTCGCGTGATCTCTAAGGAGAATGGAGGGCACGGTTCTACGATCAATAGAGGGATTGGTGAAGCAAAAGGAAAATACTTTAAGGTTGTAGACGGAGATGACTGGGTAGATCAGGATGGATTTGCAGAACTGATTCAAAGATTGAAAACATGCGATGCAGACTATGTATTTACTAATTATTATGAAGTGAATGACGTAACAGGCGAATTAAATCCAGTTACCTTCCCGGGAATTAGAAAAGAAGAACAGATGCCGTTTGAGATGATTGCGAATGAGACGAGAATCTCTATGCATGCGCTTGTTTTAAAAACATCAATTCTAAAAGAAAATCAGATCCGTTTAGACGAACACAGTTTCTATGTGGATGTAGAGTACATTTTGTATCCAATCCCGTATGTGAAAAATGTGATTTATTTTGATATTTTTGTTTATATGTATCGTCTTGCACAGGTGAATCAGAGTGTGAGCATGCTGGGATATCAGAAACATATGCAGAATCATATTGACGTTATTTTTCATGTACTTGATTATATTAATGCCTACAAAGAAAAAGCAGACTATGATAAATTAAAAGAATTGTATATGGCACGCAGAATAGCGGAAATGGTGCATGGACAGGTAGATGTGTTTATAAGCTTTGGTTCTGGAGATAAAGTAATACAGAAAAAATTTAAAGAATTTGATGCAGAAGTAAAAGAAAAAAATGCATATGTTTACGAAAAATCCGGAGAATTTAGCGGAATGCTGCGTCTCTTGAGAAAATCCGGATTTAGATTTTACTCGTTGATCGTCCGGTTGAGTAAGGTGCGAAATGGTTAAAGAAAGGTCGTAATATGAAGATTCACTCTGTTAAATTTAACTTTATCATGAATTTTATTATGTCAGCATCTTCAATTGTATTTCCACTGATTACATTTCCGTACATTTCAAGAGTCTTGATGGCAACCGGAAATGGTAAGGTGGCAACAGCGAGTGCTGTTATAACCTATTTCAATATGTTTGCATCTTTGGGAATTCCAACCTATGGAATTCGGGCATGCGCAAAAGTAAGAGATGATAAAGAAAAATTGTCAAAAACAGTGCAGGAATTATTGATCATCAATTCAATTACGATGTTTTTAACCTGTATCGTTTTCGTAGTTACAGTAGCGTCAGTGCCGGAGTTTGCAGCAGAAAAAGAATTGTATATTATTAACGGAATCGGAATGGTTCTAAACATGTTTGCTATCACATGGCTATATAACGCATTGGAGCAGTACGCGTATATTACGGTATGCAACATGGTTGTAAAACTATTATCACTGGTGTTGATGTTCCTTCTGGTACATAATCCGGAAGATTATATTGTCTATGGAGGAATTACTGTATTTGCGAGCTCTGCATCTTATGTGTTTAACTTTGTGTATGCAACAAAATTTGTTTCTTTTAAGAAAAGTGGGACATATGATTTTCGGATACATATAAAGCCAATTTTGCGTTTTTTTGGCAATGGCAGCTGCAACCAGTGTTTATACGAATCTGGATGTTGTAATGCTTCGGTTCATGCAGGGGAATACAGAAGTTGGATACTATAATGCAGCAATTAAAGTAAAAACAATACTTGTTACGCTGATCACTTCTCTTGGAACAGTACTTTTGCCAAGGCTTTCTTATTATATTAAGAAAGAAAAAAACAGAAGATTTTTACAGAATGATCGGGAAAGCAGTCAATTTTGTAGTTGTAGCAGGACTTCCATTGACCATTTATTTTATGCTGTATGCATCAGAATCGATTCAGTTTCTTGCAGGAGACGGGTATCAGGGCGCGGTACTTCCGATGATTATTCTGATGCCGACAGTACTTTTGATCGGTATGTCTAATATTACCGGGATTCAGATTCTTACGCCACAGAATCAGGAACAGAAGGTGTTAAATTCTATCGTGTGTGGTGCAGTTGCTGATTTCCTTCTGAATCTGGTTCTGATTCCGAAGATGGCATCATCCGGTGCAGCACTTGCTACTGTGATAGCTGAATTGGTGGTACTTCTGGTTCAATGTGTGTACTTGAAAGAGATATTAAAGGATATCATGCGGGATGTCAGTGGTATGAAAATTGGAGCAGCGATTGTAGTGGCAACCATCGGTGGGAGTTTAGTGAAGGGCTTGCTTGATTTAGAATCATCTGGTTGGAGCATGGAGATACAGTCATTTGTAATGCTCGCAATCAGCGCATGCGTGTTCTTTGGGATTTATGGAGTTGTACTCCTTATGACAAAAGAAAAACTGGTCTGGGAGATTGTAGGGAACTATATCGAAAAGAAATAGGAACAATAGAGATCAGGAAACTGATTAAATAGAAAAAAGAAGGTGAGAAGTATGGATAAGACGAAAAAAACAAGTTTGAAAAACTGTATCAGTAAGATCTGGAAATCGGAAATATTGTCTGCTATCACATTGAATCTTCTTTTTTTAGCTTCAATTTTAGTATTTTGTGATGTCAAATATGAAGTGTCAGATGATTTTGTGATGTCTGCGATTTTGTCAGGAGCTTATGGGGGGAGTTTAAATCCACATTTGATTTTTATCAATGTCCTGTGGGGATATCTGTTGACCCCATTCTATCTTATTTTACCAGAAATCAGTTGGTATCTTATTTTTCAGTTATTACTCTGTTTTCTTAGTTTTACAATACTTTCATATATGTTATTGAAAAAATTGAACAGATCAATGGCGCTTATGGTAATAACTTTATTATTGACGGTGTTTGGAAGTGATGCGTATATTCTTGTGCAGTTCACCAAAACAGCAATGATAGCTGTCATGGGAGGAAGCCTTGTATTCCTGTGGGCGCTGTTTGAACAGAGATCGTTGCGGATAGAGATATCGGCGGCGATTTTGTGCGTAATTGGAACGTGGTTCAGGTTTAATATTATTTATCTCGCGGGCGGTTTCCTTTTATTTATTCTTATTGTAGAGATTGTCCGGGTGTGGAAAAATGAGACGGATCACAGACGTTTTTGGCTAAAGATGAGAAAAATTATCAGTGCGGGACTGCTGTTAATCTTAGTAGTAACAGGCTGCAAGTTATTTGATGATTATTCTTATAATAAGGATCCGGAATACAAATACTTCAAAGAATATAGCGAAGCAAGGGCTGCAATCGTAGATGCAAGTGATTACGGATATGAAGCGTACGCGGAAGAATTACAGAAAATCGGAATTTCAGAAAATGATTATAAGATGATGCGTAACTGGAATTTTGCAGATAATGAAGTCTTCTCTTTAGACATTATGCAGAAGGCCGCAGATATTATACAGGATTATAAAAAAAATGTAGAGATATCTAAGGAGGTAATAATAGAAGAGATACAGAACCGTGGTTTACAGGGATATCCTGTTTTCCTTGCCTGTGTGGTGCTTACAATATTAAGTATTGTTTTTCAGAGAAAAATTGTTGGACAGCAATTGTGATATGGGGAATCGGATTTGCCTATATTTTATATTGCTTTTTGATTGAAAGAACCGTGTATCGAACGGAATATGCAGTATTTTTAGGTGGATTTTTAACTCTCTTTTACTTTTGGAAAAAATTAGAATGTGAAAATAAAAGAGAATTTATTGAATATAGGAGAGTCTGTGTTATAATAAATACAGTATGTCTATTTTTGCAATTGCCGCTTTATTTACCGGATCGATCCTATCAGGATGTAGATAGTTGGGGGCGCAAGGAATATATAGAGAATACATTTTATGAGTCATGGAACTATAAAGCGAGTAAATATCGCAAAATAGTCAATAAAGGGGCGAAGTCGGAAGAACTGATCAACGAGATAGAAACACATAAGAAAAATTTGTATTTACTGGATTTTCAGACAATGATGCAAGTGTTCTATTATGACTGGAATCCGTGGAAAGCAATTCCGGCAGGAGAATTTGACAATGTTTTATATCTTGCAGGTGTAACAACAAATTTCCCGGATTGCAATCAGATATTGCAAACATATGATGCCGAACAGCCATTAAAAGCATTAATAAATGAGAAGGTATATCTTGTGGATTCGGAGTGGAAAACTTTAGACCAAAAAGTGCAGTATTTGCAGGAACGGTATTATCCTGAAGCAAAGGCAGAATTATACAAAGAGTTAGATGGCTATCAAATATGGAAGTTTTCAAAGGAATGAGGAAAAAAGAGAATGATTAATTTTAATGTACCACCAATCGTCGGAACAGAGATCGATTATATCAGACAAGCAATTGAAAATCATAAAATCTGTGGTGATGGAGCATTTACAAAACAATGTTCTAAATGGATTGAAGAAAATACAGGAACAGCCAAGACACTGTTGACGACATCCTGTACACATGCTACAGAGATGGCAGCAATCCTTCTGGATATTAAACCAGGGGATGAGGTGATCATGCCGTCCTATACATTCGTATCAACAGCGGATGCGTTTGTATTAAGAGGTGCCAAGGCAGTATTTGTTGATATTCATCCGGAAACAATGAATATTGATGAGAGGCTGATTGAGAATGCGATTACGGAGAAGACAAAAGCAATCGTTCCGGTTCATTATGCTGGTGTAGCCTGTAAGATGGATGAGATTTGTGCAATTGCACAGAAATATGATCTGAAGGTTGTAGAGGATGCTGCACAGGGAGTTATGGCTTCCTATAAGGGAAAAGCACTTGGTACAATCGGTGATTACGGCTGCTTTAGCTTTCATGAAACAAAGAATTACAGCATGGGAGAAGGTGGAGCACTTCTGATTCGTGATCCGGAAGATATTGAACGCGCAGAGATCGTAAGAGAAAAAGGAACAAACAGAAGTAAATTTTTCCGTGGTCAGATTGATAAATATACATGGATGGATGCGGGTTCATCTTATCTTCCAAGTGAATTGAATGCAGCATATCTCTGGGCACAACTTGAGAAGGCACAGGAGATTTATGATGATCGAATGAAAACATGGAACAGATATTATGAAGCTTTAAAGGAACTGGAAGAAGCAGGAAAGATTGAAATGCCGGTTATTCCTGAGGATTGCGTACATAATGCTCATATGTTCTATATCAAAGCGAGAGATCTGGAGGAACGTCAGAAACTGATTGGATACTTGAAAGAGAATGGTATTATTTCCGTATTCCATTATATTCCACTGCATACAGCTCCGGCAGGTATGAAATACGGAGAATTCCGTGGGGAAGATAAGTATACGACGACTGAAAGCGAAAGACTTCTGCGTTTGCCGATGTATTATGGACTCGAAGCAGAAAATGTAGATTACATTGCGGAGAAAGTAAAAGCATTTTATAGTGGAAAGTAAAAGAACCGGTATAGTAAAAACAGAGGATAAAAGAATGAAGAGAAAATGTGTGATCTTTGGTACGACAGATTTTGGGAAAATGCTTCGATATTATTTTGAAAAATATGCAGACGTACAGATTGTGGCATATACGGTAGATAAAGCATATCTTGAAAGTGATACCTATGATGGTCTGCCGGCAGTGGCTTATGAAGAAGTTGAAAAAGCATATCCACCAACAGAATATACGATGGTTATTGCGCTTGGTTATAAGAAAATGAATCAGATTCGACAGCAGAAGTTTGAAGATGCGAAAAGAAAAGGATATAGGATCGAAAATTTTGTTCATCCGAGTGTAGTAGACGAGAGTGTTGCAATGGGCGAGGGGAATATTATTCTCGAACATGTTACATTGGCGTATGGAACAAAGATTGGAAATTCCAACATTATATGGAACGGAAGCCAGATTTCACATGAATCGCAGGTTGGAGATTATAATTTCTTTTCAGTGGATTCTGTTATCGCAGGAAAAACAGTTGTAAAGAATAATTGTTTTCTCGGAATTAACAGTACGGTACTTGGAAACAGGACGCTGGAATATGCAACACTGGTTGGGGCAGGTGCATTTGTCAAAGAGAATACAGAGCCATATAGTGTCTATGTTCCGGCACGCAGTATCTGTCTGGAAAATAAAAAAAGTACAGAGATGGCTTATACGAGATAAAGAGAAAGGAGTACACAGGTCGGATTTTAATACTTTAGAAAATCTGATCTGTGAAATGATTGAATGGATATTTCATTTGTAATTCCATGCTATTGTTCAGAAAAGAATCTGGAAGGCGTGATCAGCGAGATTGAAGCTGCAATGAAAAAAAGAGAAGGATTTGAATATGAGATTATTCTGGTCAATGACAATTCAAAAGATAATACAAAGGGATTGATCAATCGGCTTTCAAAAGAAAATGGAAGAATCATCGGAATCAATTTTGCTAAGAATTTCGGACAGCCAAACGCATTGCTGGCAGGGTTTAACCAGGCATCCGGAAAGTATATTATGACTTCAGATGATGATGGACAGACACCGGTAGGAATGGTCTGGGATTTCTATGACAAGATGCAGGAAGGATATGATGTAGTCTGCGCAAAATATACAGAGACTACACAGAAATCGGCTGTTCGAAGATTTGGTACAAAAGTGAATGAATTTATGCTGTATCATATGATTGATAAGCCTAAAGAGATAGGATTATCATCTTTTTTTATGGCAAAAAGATTTGTAGTGAAAGAGATGGTCAAATATCAGAATCCATATCCTTACATTGCAGGACTTCTACTCAGAACATCAGGAAAGATAGGAAATGTTCATCTGAAACAGAGAGAAAGAGCAACAGGAAAGAGCGGCTATAATTTTAAGAAATTATTAAAACTGTGGATCAATGGATTTACAGCATTTTCAATTAAACCTTTACGAGTCGGAAGTGCACTTGGATTTATCAGTTCTGTATGCGGAGTGTTGCTAGGAATTATCTCATTAATAAGAAAACTGATTATACCTACAATTCAAGTGGGATATACATCGCAGATGGCTGTTACACTGTTTTTAGGAGGTCTGATCCTGGGAGTGCTTGGAATTATCGGAGAGTATACAGGAAGAATTTATATGTGTATCAATAATCAGCCACAGTATGTAATAGAGAGTATTGTAAAAGACGGAGAAGACCTGTTGTAAAAAAGGTTGTAGATTTAAAGGAAGGTCGGAGCGAATGATGAAAAGAGTAATGGTAATTGCAGGGGGAACATGGCAGGTTCCACTGATTAAGAAAGTAAAAAGTTTGGGATATGAAGTAGTGAATTCAAATCTTTATGAAGATTCTATTGGATTTAAGTACGCGGATTTTACAGGTGTAATGGATGTAAGAGACAAAGAGAAGAATCTGGCACTTGCAAAGGAATATAAGATTGATGCAGTGTTGACAGATCAGAGTGATATTGCTGTTCCAACAGTAGCTTATGTTGCAGAACAGATGGGGTGTCCTGGAATTGGTCATGAAATGGCAGAACTTTTACAAACAAATTTAAAATGAGAGAGTATTGCCGGGAAAATAAATTTAAGTATCCGGAGTACAGATTATGTACAAATGTAGAAGAAGCAATCGAGTTCTACAGAGAATTGGGAAAAAAGGTGATTATTAAGCCATTGGATTCCCAGTCCAGCCGTGGAATATTTACGATAGAATCCGAACAGGAATTGAGGGATCGATTCGCAGAGACGGAAGCATTTACAAATAGTGGCGATTATGTGCTTGTGGAAAGATATATTGAAGGCACAGAATTTACTGTGGATGGTATTGTGATTGATGGAACACACCATACACTGGCGATCTCTCAGAAAGAACATTATTCTTATAACAGAAATATAGCCTCAAAGTTGTTTTTTACGAACTACAATGAGACATTTGATTATAACCTGCTCAGAAAAACAAATGACGAGCTGATCAGCGGAACAGGAATTAAATATGCGATCACACATTCCGAATACAAGTTCGAAGATGGAGATTATTATCTGATTGAGATGGCGGCACGTGGAGGTGGAAGCAGAATTGCTTCTGATATTGTTCCATTTATGTCAGGGGTAGACAACTATCAGCTGCTGATCAATGCAGCACTTGGCAAGACTCCATCTGTGGAAGAACTGCATATATCAGATGCGGAGAAAATGAAAGAAAGAGCAGCAGTTCTGGAATTTCTGGATATCGAATCAGAAGGAAAGAAGATTACCAAAATTGAAGGTGTTGAGCAGATTAATGCAATTCCGGAAATTTTACAGCTTCAGCTTGAATTTAAAGAAGGCGATATTATAGAGAAGGCACAGGATGATCGTTCCAGAGTAGGATTTTTTATTGCACGTGCAGAATCAAAAGAGAGAATTGAAGAAATTGAAAAAGAAGTAAAGAATACATTGAAAGTATCTTTCGAATCATAGGAGAAAACATGGATATTAAGAACGAAATCATAAGAAAAATCAGAATGAATCGAATTTCTACAACAGAAGTAGCAGACTGTCTGGGGAAAACAGGCGTATTTAAAGATTCTCATGCGGTGAACAGAGGGCATTTTGCGGTGGGAAATGTAAAATGGATCTACGCATTGGATGAATCAAACTGGAGCATACATGAACAGATCCGTGAAGTGCAGGCCGGAGATGTTGTAATGATCGAAGCTTTTAACTGTGGTGACCGTGCAATTATCGGAGAGCTTGTAACAAAGTTTGCAGTACTGTATCGAGAGGCAGTTGCGATTATATCAAATGCCAATATGAGAGATGCAAATGATATCATTAAGCAGAATTATCCGATGTGGTGTAAAGGATTTAGTCCGGTGGGCTGTTTTAATAAATACATTGAACAACCGTTAGACAGTGTAATTGAAAAAGAACACAGAGATAAATATGAAGGAAGTATTGCTGTATGCGATGATACCGGAGTCGTAATTATTCCGAAAGAACAACATACGGAAGAGTTCTTAAAGAAATTGGAAAATATTGAAAATCAGGAAGATATCTGGTTTGAGTATCTTGATAAATATAAATGGGATACATATGATATTGTGTGTTTAAAAAAATACTTAAATGATTAATAAAGTATAAGGATGAAAGAGGATGAATAAAGAACAGTTGTTAAGTAAAAAGGAGCAGTTGTTAAGTAAGAAGGAACAAATTGAAAAAATTGCGAAGATTGTGTTGATCGCAGGAATTTTTCTCTATCCATTTCTTTGCAGCTTTTTTGGCATTGACCTGGGTGATACTGGGATTCATATGTTTAACTATGAAAATATATATAGCAATCCGGATAAAGTTGGTTTTACCTGCTATCTGACAAATGTACTTGCATGGGGATGGCTTCAGATATTTGGTGGATTAGGAATCTGGGGATTAAATCTTCTGGAAGTAATTGTGGAAATGGTTATGGCATTCACTGTCTATAAGGTATTTCATAAATATTTGGGTGATTTACAGACATTATTCGGAATTCTTATTGCAATTATGGCATCAGATACATATTTGAATATTTTCAATTATCACCAGTTCAATGTATTTTTCCTGATTCTTATTCTTGGATTTGAATTTAAGGCTGTAGTTGAGAAGAAGTTTAAATATAGTTTTGTCGCAGGAATTTTCCTGACATTGGTTGTCTTTTCCAGAATGGGTAGTATAACAGCATTGGTTACATGCTTTATCTATGTTTTCTCTTATTTATATAACAATGAAGATGTGAAATATTTTATGAAGCATCTGGGAGTCTTTGCGGGAGGAGTAGCAGCAACGTTCGGAGTTCTGGCAGCATTTCTGGCAATTACAGGTCAGGTTGAATATTTTATCAATAATATTTTTCGATTATCTGGTATTGCATCTACGGCCGGAAGCGGTTACAGCATGGAAAATCTCTGGTCTACCTTTATATTTGGAAATCTTGATGCAATTGCTTCGGGAGTTATTTATCTTGCTGCTTCTATGATTCTTCTCTTAGGAATGAATATTTTGTTTTCATTAAAAGGAATTCATCCGAAGAAAATAATCCTGAATATTGCATTCAGCGCAGTAGTGATTGGAATTGCTGTTTATATGTTGGTTTATGCATATGATGTAAATACAGTACCAAACTGGCCGCAGATGACAACAGGTCCGTCCTTTTTTATAGGTATATTGTATGTAGTAACTTTTTGCTATGTATTTTTTAACATGTATAGTAAGAATGGAAATCCAGATCTGATTATTCTTGGAATCTGTGCCATTATGCTTCCACTTCTGACAATTGCAGGTTCTAATACAGGAACAAAACACGTGATTCTTGCATTTTGGATTATTGCTCCATTTGCAGTATCCGCTGTTTGCAGGTTTGTTTTCAGTAAAGCCGCACTTGAAGCAGTTAATGCAATGACAGAAAAATATGGATTGAAAATCCGACATGGTGCAGTTTTAGCCTGTACAGGGATTATTCTTGTCTGCATGGGAGTGAAATTTGCAGACATGCTTTATTGCACAATGAATTTTGACAGTGTGGATAGAAGTTCACTTCGATATTTTGTTAACAGTGATAAATTAAAATATATGAAGACAACAGAGAGAGAAGCAGATGCTGTCAATGGTGTTCTGGATTGCATAAATCATTTAGATGAGGAGAAAGAACGTCCATTAATGGTATTTGGCGGAGCTATTTTAATGTATTCATTGAATGAAATGGAATCTTATGTACAGCCATGGGTTACCAATCCGAATTATACGGAAGAGAAACTGAAAGAAGACCTGAAACTTGCAAAAGAGAACTGGGAGGAAAAACCGGTTGTTATATTCTGCAGAACAAACAATTATTATGGGTTTGAGGAATATAATTACGATGTTTTGATTGAAAGTGAATTATATAATCAGTACAATGGAAAAAAAGACTGGTTTATGAAATTCCTGCACAGGAATGATTATCGCCTGGAATATGCAAATGATTACTATATTGTACTTGCTCCGGGAGATATGACAAAATCCGAAGATTATGATTATAACTGGTATATTGTAGGAGAATGAAGCAGTCAGGCAGCATGACAACGTCGGAGTAGACATGGAAAGGTTGAAGAAAGTATGAAGAATAAGGGAGTTAAACGTGTACTTGCAATGGCGGTTGTTACAGTTCTGGTTTTGGAAACATTACCTTCTGTTACTGTATTTGCAGAAGAAACAGAAAGTACATCAGTACAAGAAGATTTAACAGAGCCACAGAAGGCACAACGAGAAGACAGAAGCAACAGCTGGAGGTACAAAGATGGAACTCCAATTTTGTCTGATACAGCAGAATATCTGCGCAGTTCTTCGGATGCGTGGTATGAAGAAGACGGGAAATTCTATAATGACCAGGGAGAAGAAATTATAGGAGCTGTTGCCAAAGGAATTGATGTGAGCAAGTGGAATGGAGACATTGACTGGGCAAAAGTAAAGGCAACAGATGTAGATTATGCAATTATACGTTGTGGATATGGAGATGATGAGACAAGTCAGGATGATCCATATTGGAAGACAAATGCAGATGCATGTACAAAAGAAGGAATTCCTTTTGGTACTTATATTTATTCTTATGCAGACAGTGTGACAGCAGCAAAAAGCGAAGCAAATCATGTACTTCGTCTGATCAAAGGATATGATCTTTCTTATCCGATTTACTATGATCTGGAAGAAAATAGTGTGAGGGAAAAACTGAGCACAAAAGAGATCGCAGAAGTTGCACAGACATTCTGTAGTATCATAGAAGATGCAGGATATGATGTGGCAGTTTATGCGAATAAAAACTGGTTTACAAATTATCTGACAGATTCTTATTTTGATACCGTTGATCATTGGGTCGCACAGTACAATTCTACCTGTACTTACCAGGGAGAGTATTCAATGTGGCAATGTACAGATTCTGGTACGGTTGATGGAATTGATGGAAAAGTAGATCTGAACATGGATTTCGGTGCAGAAACTACAAATAAAAAACCGGAAGCAGTTCAGAATTTAAAAGCTTCTTCCAAGATAGGTGCGGTGAATCTGTCCTGGTCAGAAGTAAAGAGGGCAGATGGATATTTAGTTTATGGAATCCGTGGTAGCGGGAAGTATGGTTATATTGGGATGACGAGCAAGACTTCCTTCTCGGATACAAAAGCATTGACGAGTGATTATAATTTTTATTGGGTATTTGCTTATCGTAAAGATTCAGAAGGAAATATGCTCGCCGGAAGTGCGCCGGAAAAATATGTTTATGGAAAAGCTCAAAAATGTGAAGCAGTAACAGACCTGAAAGCATATTCTGTCAGTGGAGGGGTAAAGTTGACCTGGACAAAATCAGAAGGTGCGGAAGGTTATCTTGTCTATGGAATTCGAGGAGAAGGAAGTTACGGATATATTGGCATGACAACAACAGGAACAACGTTTACAGATAAAAATGCATTAAGAGATGAGTATAATTTTTACTGGGTATTCCCATATCATACAGACGGTAATGGAAATAAAGTAGCGGGCGGTACAGCACACTATGTATATGGAAGAGCAGGATTATGATAAAAAAGATTCTATTTGACAGTAAGGACAAAATGAAGTCGGCGTACTTGTGGAATACATGTGCAGCAATGCTGAATGCATTCCAGACAGTATTTATACTGATGCTTATATCCCGCATTGATCCGGTGATCGATGCGGGCGTATTTACAATTGCATTTGCGATAGGAAATCTTATGATGGCGATAGGAAAATATGGAATACGCCAGTTTCAAGTGTCAGATGTCGAAGAAAAATATAGTTTTAAAGAATATACAGTTGCGAGAATCATAACGAGTATAATTATGATTGCTGCATCTTTTGTTTATGTCGGAGTGAATCTTGCATCAGGATTGTATAATTCTTCAAAATCTATAGTTATAATTCTAATCTGTCTGGCAAAAGTGATCGATGCGGTAGAAGATGTGATTCATGGAATGTTCCAGCAATATCTTCGCCTGGATGTGGCCGGAAAGATCCTGTCTATCAGAATGTGTACTTATATTTTTGGTATATTTAGTATGTTATTATTTCAGCAAAAAACCTTATCCTGACATCTGCAGTGGCTTTGCTTGTATCATTTATTCAGTTCGTGATATTGAATTATACGGCAATAAGAGGCTTTGAAATAAAAAGAAAACATTTGAAATTAAAAATGTTAAAATATATTTGTAGAATGTTTTCCGCTTTTTATAGCATCCTATTTGGTGATTTACATTGGAAATGCACCGAAATATGCGATTGATAAGGTGATGTCAAGTGAAGCGCAGGCATGTTTCACCTACATTTTCATGCCGGTCTTTGTTATAAGTCTTTTGAGTCAGTTTGTCTATCAGCCGGTAATCAGCAAAATGGCTCTTTTATGGCATGAGAAAAAGATCAGTCAGTTTAATAAGCTGATTTTACGACAGATTGCTTTGATCCTGTTGCTTTCTGTAGCTGCGATCATAGGGGGATACTTACTTGGAATTCCTGTCTTGTCATTAATTTACGGTGTGGATCTGACAGATTATAAGAAAGCACTTGTAATTTTGCTGATCGGAGGAGGAGCACTTGCGATTGTAAATTTCCTGCAGATGATCATTACTGTCGCAAGAAAACAAAAACTGCTGAATATAGGATATCTGTTAGCTTTTTTATTGTTTGTTTTTGGTGGAAAAACAATCACAGAAAAGCATGGAATGATCGGAATATCAGTTTTTTTACACAGCAGTAGTCATGATCCTCGGAGCGGTATTTATTGTGTTGACGATAGGGATTATCAAAGGATATGCAAACAGTGATGGAAAAACGGTTGAAGAGAAAAAACAATAAATTCCAATTAATTATTTTAAATTAAAAAACGGTATGTTAAAATAAAATTAGAAAAAGATCAGATAAAAATAGTAAAAATACGAGGGAAACAGGGAATGAAAACATATTTAGTAACCGGTGGAGCCGGATTTATCGGAAGCAATTATATTCATTATATGTTTAAAAAGTATAAGGATATTAAAATTGTTAATCTGGATAAACTTACTTATGCAGGAAATCCGGAAAATCTGAAAGAATTTGAAAACAATGAAAACTATGTCTTTATTAAAGAAGACATCTGTAATGCAGAAGCTGTGAATAAGATTTTCCAGGAGTACGATATTGACAGAGTTGTACATTTTGCGGCAGAGAGCCACGTAGACAGAAGTATCAAGAATCCGGAGATTTTTGTGCAGACGAATGTAATTGGAACGACAGTTCTTTTGAATGCTGCAAGAAATGCATGGGAACAGGAAGACGGAACCTATAAAGAAGGGAAAAAGTTCCTCCATGTATCAACAGATGAGGTGTATGGATCTCTGGAGGAGGATGGGACATTCTTTTATGAGACAACACCGTATTCACCACACAGTCCATATTCAGCAAGTAAGGCATCTTCAGACATGTTGGTAAAGGCTTATATTGATACTTATAAGTTCCCGGCCAATATTACAAATTGTAGTAACAACTATGGACCATATCAGTTTCCGGAGAAACTGATTCCACTGATCATCAATAATGCTTTGAACGGAAAGAAAATTCCGGTTTATGGAGATGGACTCAATATCAGAGACTGGTTGTATGTAGAAGATCATGCTAAGGGAATCGATATGGTACAGGAAAAGGGCAGACTGGGTGAGACTTATAATATTGGCGGACACAATGAGCGCAGAAATATCGAGATTGTGAAGACAATCTTGAAACTGCTCTATGATGTACTTCCGGAAACTGACCCACGCAGAGAACATATTAATGAAAATCTGATCGAGTATGTCGAAGACAGAAAAGGGCATGACAGAAGATATGCGATCGCACCGGACAAAATCCGCAAAGAAGTTGGCTGGGAGCCGGAGACAGACTTTGAGACGGGAATCCGTAAAACGATAAAATGGTATCTCAAGAATCTGGACTGGATGGAGAACATTACAAGCGGAGAATATCAGAACTATTATAAAGAGATGTATCATCTGTAAATAGTAGATGAATGGAGCAGATCATATGAAGAAGAGAAAAGGAATTATTCTTGCCGGAGGATCAGGAACAAGATTGTATCCGATTACACAGGCAGTTTCAAAACAGATTTTGCCGGTTTATGATAAGCCAATGATTTATTACCCACTTTCCGTGCTTATGCTTGCGGGAATCAGAGATGTCCTGATTATTACGACAGAAAGAGATATCAGTGTGTTCAAAGAACTGCTTGGTGATGGTTCACAGCTCGGAATGAGATTCGAATATAAAGTTCAGAAGAAACCAAGAGGACTTGCAGAGGCATTTATCATTGGAGAGGATTTTATCGGTGATGATGACGTGGCATTGGTTCTGGGAGATAACATTTTCTATGGACAAAGCTTCTCCCCTGTTTTGCAGAGGGTGAACGAACGCGAGGGAGCCACAATCTTTGGATATTATGTAAAGAATCCAAAAGCCTATGGTGTAGTAGAATTTGACGAATACAATAATGTACTTTCTATAGAAGAAAAACCGAAGGTACCAAAGTCTAACTATGCAGTACCAGGATTATATTTCTATGATAATTCTGTTGTACAGTATGCAAAGGAAGTCGAGCCTTCCGAACGTGGAGAACTTGAGATTACAAGTATCAACAACAGATATCTTCAAGAGGGAAAACTGAAAGTAGAACTTCTGGGGCGTGGTTTTGCATGGCTGGATACGGGAACTCCGGATGGACTTATAGATGCAGCTAATTTCGTGGCAACATTCCAGAACCGCCAGGGATTGCAGGTATCCTGTATAGAGGAGATTGCATATAAAAAAGGATTTATTGATAAAGAACAATTGAAGAAGTTAGGAAGTCGTTTACGTAAGACACCATATGGACAGTACATATTATCTTTGTGTAAAGAACCTGGTGAGACACGCAAACAGAAATAAATAAAGGCAGGTATTATGACACAAAGAAGTGAAAGCTGAATGAAAATGTGGCATAATATCTGCTTTTGGTATTTTGTGAGGAGAGTAATTTTACAGATTGTAAAATATGGAAGGTTAATTGACGCTCCGGATTTTAGGTGGTATACTATTCTTAATATGGACTTACTATTTGTTTTTGTTGAATTATTTACTTATATTTATTGCAGGCACGTTTAAATCAAGGAAGGAGGGTAGGTCCAAAGAAAAAAAGGGGTGATGACGGGCGAAAAATGGATAGGGCGCTCAGAGGAGAGCATGAAAATTGTTTGAGAAAGGAAATAAAGGAGAACTATGAAAAAGAAAAAGACACAACTTTTAGGTATCGTTCTTTCAGCTGCTATGCTTGCAACATCTGTTCCGGCTCCTGTTTATGCAGAACCGACAGATAATGTGGCGGAAGAAGAGAACAATGGTGCCGTAGTTGCTCAGGAACCAACAGAAGATGCAGAAAATTCTGATGCAGCAGATAAAGTAACTCCTGAAGATGAGCAGACACAGGAAGAAACACCAACAGCTCAGGTTGAAGAAGGAGAGAAGAATATCACTGTAGAAGATGGATATACAGTTTCTATCCCATCAATTAATTTTCAAGGGGCTAATGCAGCAGTAGCAGAAGCCATTGCGAAAGACGTAGAAATTGATGAAAAAGATCCAGTAATCAAGAGCTTGCGTGGAGCATTGGAAGATTTGGAACTTGAAGGCGGCGAAGCAGGAATTGAAGGCGATATATCTACAATTGCACAGTATGCTGCAGAAGAAAAGAAGAATGCATTGTCAGAAGACCAGATTAATACAGTTGTTGGAATGTACCAGCAGTATCTGAATCAGTGGAAAGATAATGCGGAATACTTAGGAGTTCAGAATCCATTTTTCCTTGACTTTAATGATGAAAAAGATGGTCTTGGAATTATGGGAGAGATGCTTGCACTTGACGGAGCATCTGTGGATGATGTCAGAAATGGTAAATACAGTTATGATGATCTGACAGGTATGATCATGAACTTCATGTATGGAGATAAGCTGGGTATTCAGTATTATGGTAAAGATGTTACCAGTGCAAGAGATTCCGTGCTTGATGCTATCTCAAAATCAGGAGCAAAGACTACAGCACAGAAGCTTCTTGTTATTAACGACTGGCTTGCACATGAGAATACATTTGATATGTCTTATATCATGAACTCAGGCAAGAAAGATGAAGATAAACCGATGATCGCAAAGAATCCTCAGAAACAGGAGCACGAGCAGGATGTTTATAATGCGGTTTATTCTGAATACGAGAAGCAGATTAAACAGAACTTCCATGATCAGATTTTTGCAGGAATCGAAAATAATCTTCTCCAGCAGTTTTATGAAAAAGCAATCCAGAACATCGTATATCAGCAGGCTTTAGGAAAAGATGAAAGCGCTGCTACAGATGAAGAGAAAAAAGCTGCACAGGAGCAGGCAGAAGGATTTGTTCAGCAGAACAAAGACGCTATTGATGCGGATCCGGATGGATTTGTAAGAGAGAAGTTTAACGCAGAAGTAGCAGATCAGTTAAAAACACAGGCAGATGCATTTATTAAAGATGCAGAAGAAAATGGAGTCGAGGTTCAGCCAGGGACAAAGATGACAGTAGAGCAGCTGACTCAGAACTCTATGGCGAACGATAAGATTGTGGATCTTGACGGAGATGGAACAAACGATACTACAGCAAATGATGCTGTTCCGATTTATGCTAAACAGGCTGCAGAAGGTCTTACAACAGGTATTCTTAATTACTGGGAAGGTACTCAGTTTGGAGCACTTGGGTTTGGGACATCTGTATGTCTTGGATATTCGAAGGCATATACATATCTTGTACAGTGCATGGATAAGAATATCTATCTGAAAGATGCAAATGCAGGATATACAAGTTCTAACTGGAAGACATCAAAAGACTTGTATTACGATGCAGATGGAAAGATTGATACAAATGCAGGTTATACAGTTGACCTTGTAAGAATCTCCTTCCAGTCAGAAGTTACAATGTTTGGTCATACAGAAGACAATTTCGCATCCGATCATTATTGGAATGCTGTTAAGGTAGATGGAAAATGGTATTATGTAGATCCATGTTATACAGACGTATATACAGAGGTTATGAGCCGTGATCGTGTAGAGACAGATGGAGATATGAGTCATGCATTCTTCATGTTCAGTCACAGCAGTTCAGAAAGTCTGTATAATGGAAATTACAGTGAGATCAGATCACTTTATAAGGATACAGCAAACGATCAGACGTATGAAAAGGCATGGATGGCACGTGCAGCAAGTAATGTATACTCTGATGGAACTTATATGTACTATCTGTATGATTCTACAGATCTGTTCTCAAGAGCATCCGGAAGTATGTCAACTCAGCAGAAATCAGCAGAATATAAGCTGGTTCGTCATAAGATTACTGATTCCGACGGAGGAGAGGGAGACAGTGATTATGAGACATTGATTGATTTTACAGCAAAAGACAATGAGGATGACACAGATACTTATGTAAAAGTTCGCAACAAAGATGGCGAATTAGTAAAGGATAAGGCACTTACAAAACTGTATGCACAGTTTAAAGATGAGCAGAGTGTTTACCCATCAATTGGACTTACAGCCGCTCTTTACAATGGAATACTTTACTTCAATGTATCAAATGACATCATGTCTTATGATCCAGCAACAGGAAAAGTAGCAACTGTGAAAGAATATAATACAGTATCAGCAGTTCGTGACGAAACAAAATTATTCGGCGGTATGGCATTCAGCACAGTAGCTAATGGAACTGATGGAGCACTTACTGTTGAGAATCATCCGATTGCAGGATTGACAATTAAAAGTGACGGAACAATGGTTGTATCCATTGCTACAAACTTTGCATTCATTTCCGGTAAAACAAGTATGACTGATCATAATAGTTACGGATATGAATTTGAAGAAACAGACTATAATCCGAATTACACAAATTATAAAAAGTATGCAAGTATCATGGGTGACCAGAAGAACGATAATGACGAGTTCATGTGGTCAGCAAACTTTGTGGACAAAGTTGATATGAAAAAACTTGCAGGCTCTTCTCATGATTATAAAGAAGTGACTGTACCAGCGTTCTGTGGACGTAATGAATTTACAGAAGAGCGTTGTTCTGACTGTGGACTGATTAAAGAAGGAACACGAAACGAAAAGAAAGATACAGCTCATGAGCATCATTACATCAAGTTTCATGAGGTATATTATACAAAATCAAACGATACAGCAAATGAAGCTGACAACTACGTATGCCCAGAATGTGGAGCTTGTATTACAGAACCTGTAAAATCAAAATTTTGAGCAGGCAAATACAACTTATGAAAAGAGAAAAGCAATTTGGGATGCAGCACAGAAGAACGCAGCTGAAGGTCATGCTTATTCTGTAGAAGATGCAGAATGGAGTGAAGATAACGCAACAGTTACATTCCAGACTTTAAAATGTGAATCTTGTGCAAATAAAGTAGATAAACTTGATTGTTTACTTTCCTCTGATACAAATGAAACAAATAAAGCAAACATTGATTCTATTCAGAAGAAACTGGCAGATAAAGTTACAGTTGAGACAAAGGTTGTTGAAAGAACAGGTGCATGTACTGATGGTATAGTTACTCTTTATAAAGCGGAAGGTAAGACTGCAGATGGATATAAATATAAAATATCCAGAAGTGTAAAAGGTGAAGCAGGAAAGCACGCATACGATGATGTAAAATTCAACTGGGATGCAGCAGCAATCAAAGATGATGTGGAAACATCACAGGTTATAAGACAGATCAGAAAGAAGGCACTTCAGTAACAGTTGATGAAGTGAAGTGTTCCGTAATGTGGAGAAGTACAGAAAAATGTATCCGTATCTGTAGTAAAAGATACAGATGCATATAAGCACCTACATGTGAAGAAGCAGGAAAAGATGTTTATGTAGCAACAGTAACATCAACAGATGATAATACTGTACTTGCAAAAGAGACAAAAGAAGTAGCAATTTGCAAAACTTGGTCACAAATACGGACGATCCGGTATGGATCAAGACTGGGGAAGAAAAAATGATGGTAAGTGGACAACAACAGCAACATTTACGATGTGCAAATGATGCAACACATGTTCAGACACCAGAAAGTTAAGATTGATAGTGAAACAGTCGAAAAAAGCAACTTATACAAAAGAAGGAAAAGTTAGTTTATACAGCATCCGTAACATCAAGCCAGATAGGGAAAGAAAGTTGTTAATCCGACAAACTAAGGAAGTCGTAGCTTGAAAAAAGAAAAGACTTGCAGCAGTAGAAACCTGAAAAGCATCTTCTTCAGTAGGTAAGGTAAAACTTACATGGAGTAAAGTGAAGGACGCAGAAGGATACCTGATTTATGGAATCCGCGGAGGCGGTAACAAGTATGGTTATATCGGTATGACATCTAAGACATCTTTTGTTGATGTAAAAGCACTTACAAGTGATTACAACTATTACTGGGTATTTGCATACTGCAAAGACGAAAATGGCAAGATGTATCCAGGACTGACAGCACACTATGTATATGGTAAAGCACAGAAATGCGCAGCTGTTACAGACCTGAAAGCTTCATCTGTAAAGGGTGGAGTAAAACTTACATGGACGAAGTCAGCCGGAGCAGAAGGGTATCTTGTATACGGAATCCATCCGGGCGAGAAATATGGTTACATCGGTATGACAACAAAAGGCACAACATTTACAGATAAGAAGGCATCCAGCACAGATTGGAACTTCTACTGGGTATTCCCATACCATACAGACTCTAACGGAAACAAGGTTGTTGGTGGAACACCGAAGTATGTATATGGAAAAGCGAAATAATTGAATGAGATCTGAATCATAAGTTATAAACAGGATTTAACTTGTGAAGATTATACGCAAAAAGCACAGTGATTTATTCACTGTGCTTTTTGCATAATATGGTCCTCTTTGATTGTGTAAGACACTGGGGGATGATATAATTAATTCAGTTAATATTCGTTATATTCCAAATGTAAGGGAGGGAAAGTTTATGAAGAAGAAACGATGTGGGCAGAGAAAAAGAAGGGGAATATGCCTGTTACTGATTTTATCTATGATAGTTCTGGCTCTTTCAGGTTGCTCTAAGAAAAAAGAGACAAAAACAGAAAAACCACCGACTAAGAAAATAGAAGTGGAAAAGCCAGAACCAGTAGAAGAAGTGCCGGAAGAACCGGAAGAAGAAAAGATTCCGGAAAATCAAAACCTGCTGACAGGTCTTGCGGATCTGACAGATGCTGCTATTGGTAAACGTCCGGTGGCGGTTATGGTGAATAATATTCCGGCAGCAATGCCACAGTACGGAGTAGAAAAAGCAGATATTATCTTTGAAATTCCGGTAGAGGGTGATCAGACACGTTTTATGGCTCTTTATGCGGATTATACAACTGTTCCGCAGATCTGCGCGATACGAAGCTGCAGATATTATTTCCCGGCACTGTCTCAGGGATTTGATGCGTTTTATGTAAATTGGGGAATTGATGACAGTATCGCAGATTACCTGGAAGCTTTGAACCTGGATCAGTATGATGGAATTTACAATGCAGGAGGTCTGTTTGGCCGTGATATGGAACGTCGGAATCAGGGGTATGCATTGGAACACACAGGATATTTTGATGGAACAAAGTTTGCAGAAGTAGTGCAAAATACCGGAAAGAGAACAGACCTTGCAGAGGATAAGAAAGGGACAGCATTTCAGTTTAATGGATTAAATGAACAAGTGAAACCATCAGAGGATGTGTGTAAGAAAGTGAGTATTGATTTTGGCGCACAGTCCGCTACACTTGTTTATGATGAAGCAAGCAATACTTATAAAAAAGAAATTGATGGAAATGCCCAGATAGACGGAAAGACAGGAAACCAGCTTGCTTTTACCAATGTGTTTGTGTTAGAGACCGCTATCTCTGTCAAAGATGATTTGGGACATAAAGCAGTTGACTGGGATGGCTGGGAAGACTCCATGGGATATTACATTTCGAACGGTGCAAAACAGAAGATTCATTGGAGTAAAGAGGAAAATAATGAATTATCAAGATTAACATTTTATGATGAATCAGGAAATGAAATATCAATTAACCGCGGAAAGAGTTATATTGCATTTAACTATCGAATCAGACCAACATATGATAAATAAATAATAATCCCCTGCAGTTGCAGATTGATTTGAAATAGCAACAGGTAGGGGATTGCTTATTGACACTCATTTTTAGTTGACTTCAAGCATGATTTCTATTGCATGAATTGCATGCTGAATCATGGCTACTACAGTATTATGGCTGTTTTTATCAATATTAGAATCCCAGACATCATCGAAAAACTCTTCGAAGATATGATCCAATATAATCTTATTTGGAATGCAGATGTTATATTCCGGAGTCAACTTCTTTAAACGCAGATAACACAAAGAATCTGATACAAAAAGTGTTGGGTGTGCTATGTGCTGATGGTCGGAAAGAATTCCTTCCGGAAGAACGCATACATGCATAAGATCAAGTTTGTTTAACAGCTGTTCCAGATTCTTAAGGCAACGCAGTCTTTGGGATATAGTTAATGATATTCTTACACCTAAGAAATCAAGTTCTCCTGTAACTGTGAAATCTTTTAACACGGAAGCATAAATGATCAGATGGATTGGTGTGGTCTCCAAAATGCGCTGTGTCAGGTGATTTAGTTTTTTTACGTCCTCCTTCTGAAGATCGTTGTTATTCAGGCAATACTCATCCAGGAGCTCCGTATATAGATCTTCCGGAAGAAAATGTTCTGTCAGGTGTCCGATGAGACAGTATTGCTTCTGTGAAATTAACGTTTGTTCATATTCAAAGCGATGAATCATTTACGGAATGGTTGTTTTCCGGATTAATAGTGTTTCTTTATTACAAAGAAGTCTGATCTTGTGATAAAGTTCATTCGTTAGATCACTGTCTTCAATTGTGGTAATTCCAAGACAGTGACTGCTATCTACTAACATTCCAGAGATAGCATAAGTGTCTCTGATTGCAAAAATGAGCTTACGTTGAGCCTGCGAACCAGAATAAAGATTAAAATCAATATTAGAGAGATTGGTCATCACATTCATTAAGAAACCAGCGGTATAGGCAGGAGTGGAAGCAGCCGATTCCAGGTCCATAAGAAGTGAAAAATGTACACCAGGTAGAATAAGATTCCGGCCGCCGTGTGCACTGTTGAGTTCTGCAATCAAAAGCTGGTAATTAGGATCAACATTCAAAATATCAACAATCGCGTATACGTTTAGAGAATTAACTTTTCGAAGTGAAGGGTGTTTCATTTTAAAAATGAACTGGTCTAATGTAAGCTCCGGATAATAAGAAATTTTTGGAGCTACTTCTGCACCGGTTGAGTTTTGTAATTCTTTTACATACATATATTCAGATTCGAGATTGTCATAAATAGCAGTTTCAAGATCTTTGATATCCTGTAGCTGATATTCCTGTAATAGTTGTGTAGTGCTTTCTTCCGAAAGAGCTTCAACAATACAGTGACTGATAGCCTGAAGTGTATTTTCATGATTTTTTTCAGTTGGCAACAGTTTTCCGCTAATCCATTTACTGATATAGGAGTCATCATACTGAACAGCTTTTGCAAGAATACTATTTTTTAGCTCAGCAATAGCCATAAGGTGTTCTAGCAAAATGCTGAAACGGTTTTTATCTTTCATATTTTTGTTATATTACAGAGCATAGAATAACTTGTAATATGTCCCCCTTCCTTTAAAAATACCTTAAAGAAGTTGATAGTATGATATTAGTTTAGAGCAGAGAAAATAAAATTGCAATAAAAGAACCATAATTTACCTACGATTTTGTATTTATTTCAAAAATGAAGCTTGGAAAACAAGATGATTCATGTGAATCATGTTGATTCAAATTTCCATAAATTGTCATTTGAAAGAACCTGTGATAAAATTTGAAAGTATTTTTGGGGAAAAACAAAAGAAAAGAGGATAAAATTATGAATTTTACAGAGCAGAAATTGACAGGTAAAGCAAGTATTGATAAACCATGGCTGAACTTTTATCCGGAACAGTTCAGAAATATCGAGATACCAAGAATGACAATCGAAGCTTTTCTGAAAATGAAAAACCCGAATGAGGATAAGATCGCATTTGAGTATTATGGAAATAAGATTACATGGAAGCAGTTATGGGAAGAAGTAGATGCTGCAGCAAGAGCACTGAAAGCCCTCGGACTTAACGAAGGTGACAGAGTTCCGTCCTTTTTAGTATGTACGCCAGCTCATTTTATTCTGCTTCTTGCAGCAGAAAGAGTCGGTTTAACAATTATTTGCCGTGATGACGAACCGGAAGAACTTTGTTTTGCAATCCGTAAATGTAAAACAGATACAGCATTTGTAATGGATTATCTTTCAAAAGAAGATGAAGAGTTATTCCGTACAACAACTCCGATGACACGTATGATTAAAGTGTCACCATTTGAATATGCAGACAAGAGCCAGATGAAGGATTATGTATTAGAAGAAATCACAGCCCGCTATCAGGCGGAGACAGAGACAACAGAAGGTGATATGAGCTGGCAGGAGTTTATGGAGATGGGAAGAAACTTCAAAGGTGAATATCTTGTGTCTGTAGATCCTGAGAGAGCTGTGTTTGGAGCTTACACAAGTGGTTCAACAGGAATCTCTAAACTTGTAATTCACTCTTCAGCGAATATAGTAGCAACTGCATACCAGATGTCAATCTTTATTCCGCCGTCAGATGTGCAGGAAGTTTGGTGGACACCAATTCTTCCACCGGCATTGATCGCGGTAACAGTTTCAATGACAATTTTCCCACTTTCTACAGGATTAATGGTATCACTTGATCCATTCTGTCCGTTAGAGAATATTGACATTGAATTTATGGATCGCAAACCAAACTTCTGGGCACTGATTCCGCGTTATTGCGAACTGTTAATGGCCAGCGATAGAATTCCGGAAGATTACGATATGTCTCATCTGAGAACAATCGGTGCAGGTGCTGAGGCCATGAATGACCGTAAGTATGCAGAGGTAGAAGAGTTCTTCCATAAACACAACGTTCAGGCAAAATTAAGTGCAGGTTATGGACAGAGCGAGGGATGCTCAAACTTCACATTGCCGAACCCAATGTTCCCATTGGAGGATGGATGTGTGGGTATGCCGATGACAGCAACTGTACTTGGTGTATTTGACAAAGATCTGAATGAATTAAATTACGGAGAATCAGGAGAGCTTTGTATGACAGGTCCGTCTATGATGCTTCATTACTCAGGCTGGAGAGGTGAAGAACTGACGGAGCAGACTCTTATTGAACATTCAGATGGAAACACATGGTTACATACAGGAGATGAAGCTTATATCACAGAGCAGGGAATTGTGCATATCCTTGGACGTGGTGAAATCAAAGCTTACGGAGACAAACCGCTTCATGTAATGAGAATGGAGACAAAAACAGTTAGAACTCCTGGTGTAAAAGACGGTTTCTTCTGTCTTGTTCCGGATCAGGAGCATGAAGGATATTATCGTCCATATCTGTTTGTGATTCTTGATGGAACAAAGACACTTGAGGAAGTAGCAGAACTGCTGAAAGATACACTGGAAGAACATGAGTATCCGGTAGAGATCAGAGAAATTACCGAAAGACCTTATTTCCACTTCAAAACAGATAGAAAAGGTCTTACAGCTCAGATTCTTGAAGAATTGGAGCAGGCAAAAGAAGAAAAATAAGAAAATCGAAGGTTTTGATTGTTCCAAGGAGCAATAACCATTGGTTGGGGGAATGTGAAAAAAGTGCTGAGTCATAGGAAAAAATATATGACTTGGCACTTTTTAGGTACGAAATAGAGAGGATTTTGTAAAAGAATAAAAAAGTTTAGCTTTGCTGTTGAGAACTGAAAGAAAAAAGCGATTTTATGTAAAAAACACTTGACACAGAACACAAATCAACATATAATAGCAAGGTATGACATAAGGAGAAACAGTATGCACCAAAGCCCCGGAGTATGCTGATTTCAAATAAATAAGCAATAGTAATTAATGATTATTTATAGGAGGAACATCCATGAAAACTTATATGGCAAACCCTGATAAGATTGAAAGAAAATGGTATGTGGTTGACGCTGAAGGCGCTACACTTGGACGTCTTGCATCTGAGATCGCAAAAGTACTTAGAGGAAAGAACAAACCGGAATATACACCGCACATCGATACAGGAGATTATGTAATCGTTGTTAACGCTGAGAAAGTTAAAGTAACAGGAAAGAAATTACAGCAGAAGATTTACTACAATCACTCTGACTACGTTGGAGGAATGAGAGAGACTACACTTGCTGAGCTTCTTGCTAAGAAGCCAGAGAAGGTTATCGAGCTTGCTGTTAAAGGAATGCTCCCGAAGGGACCTATGGGAAGAGATATGATCAAGAAACTTCATGTATACGCTGGACCAGAGCATGCAAATCAGGCTCAGAAGCCGGAAGTTCTTACATTTTAGGTAGAAGGAGGAAATAACAGTGGCTAACGCAAAATATTACGGAACAGGAAGAAGAAAAAAATCTATCGCAAGAGTATATCTTGTACCTGGAACAGGAAAGATCACAATCAATAAAAGAGATATCGACGAGTATCTTGGACTTGAAACTCTGAAGGTTGTTGTTCGCCAGCCGCTCGTGGCTACAGAGACAGCTGACAAGTTCGATGTAATCGTTAATGTATGTGGTGGTGGATACACAGGACAGGCTGGAGCTATCCGTCACGGAATCGCTAGAGCACTCCTTGAGGCTGACGCAGATTACAGACCGGTTCTCAAGTCAGCAGGTTACCTGACTCGTGACCCACGTATGAAAGAGCGTAAGAAACCAGGTCTCAAAGCAGCTCGTAGAGCACCACAGTTCTCAAAGAGATAATTATCTCGCAAGAGAA
>ENA-OQHF01000041-OQHF01000041.1-human-gut-metagenome-genome-assembly--contig:-NODE-41-length-69213-cov-5.875706_pt1 | contig 69213 bp, 57 predicted proteins | sample MGYA00242559_ERZ504709 | MGnify/ENA primary metagenome ERZ504709 (study PRJEB26092, sample SAMD00036203) | human gut metagenome | host: Homo sapiens | study: EMG produced TPA metagenomics assembly of... | reverse complement strand
TGCCAGACCATCCGCATAGGTAGACTTTAATTTTGTAAGCTGACGATATTCTAAAATGTCAGAAACAATCGGATAATCTGGTGCCAGCTTCTCTAAAATATCCGCACTCGTGGAGTAGCCTGTTTTTGTCTTTTTCGCAAACGGCATCTTTAAATCTTCAAATAAGATGACACCAAGCTGTTTTGGTGAATTGATATTAAATGTCTTGCCTGCCTGCTCATAAATATTTTTTTCCAGCTCTTCAATACGTCCTACAAGCTGGTCGCCATATTCTTTTAAGGCATCCTTTTCTACTGTGATTCCGTACTTTTCCATATCGTAAAGCGTGGCAACCGTTGGACGCTCAATCGTAAGATAGAGTTCTTCCATTTCGGCTTCTCTCAACTTTTCAAGTACAAGTGGATAAGCATGGAATGGCACATAGGAAAGATAGGCTGCCATCTGCACTGTCTTCTCTTCTTCCTGTGAAAAGACTTCTTCTAACGCTTTTTTTCCACAGACTTCCTTTCTTGACGGAAGCATCTGACGAAGGTAATCTCTTGCAATATCCTCATAGTCATACGCAGACTGTAATGGATTTAACAAATATGCCTGTATACCTACATCCTGAATCTGGCTTTCATACTCTCGCACTTCTTCTGAAAAATGTAACAGTGCTTTATAATCAAGGACAATCAGCTCTGTTCCTTCTTTTAAAAGCTCTGTAATCTTTTCTTTTAAATAGTCCTCTGTCACAAAGCCGCCCACTAAGGCAAGTACTGTATTATCCCTCCATGTAAGAGAAATCCCCTTACAATTTCCACTCACACCGATAATTCCAAGCGCTGCCTGTCCCTCTTCTTTAATAGAAGCAAATGCATTCTCTATTTCGCCCAGGTCAAAAGTACTTACAACTTCTAAAGTCTCTTCTTCCTTTTCTTCCTCCCCAAAATATTTAAAAAGGCTCTTTAATTCCAACTCTTTAAATAACTGGTATGCATCCTTTGTAAAAAGTGTTCCAATCTTTGCATCTTTAAAATCATAAGAAATATCGCAGTCTTTTTTAATTGTCGCAAGATCTTTGCTCATTATTGCCTGTTCGTAGTATTCCTGCAGATTATTTTTAGCACGTGCAGGCTTAATCTCTTCGATATGGTCATGAGCATTCTCAATAGAATGATATTCCTTAATAATCTTTGCGGCTGTCTTTTCCCCGATTCCAGGAACTCCAGGAATATTATCAGAAGTATCTCCCATAAGCCCTTTCATATCAATTGAATTCTGTTGGGCTCACGCCGTAAAGTTCGCGGACATCTTCCTCATAATAGTCCTCTGTTACCGTACCAGATGCCTTGGTCTTTGGAATCTTAATTTTTACTTTTTTGTCGCAAGCTGTAATAAATCCCGGTCTCCAGATACAATAGCCACATCAAATCCAGCTTCCTCGGCTTCTTTTCCGATTGTTCCCAAAATATCATCTGCCTCAATGCCTGCCTGCGTGATAATCGGGATTTCCATTGTCTTTAAAACTTCCTTCATCAACGGAACCTGCTCATGTAATTCCGCTGGCATTGGCTTTCTCGTCCCTTTATATTCTTTATATTTTATATGACGGAAGGTCGGTTCTTTCCGGTCAAATGCCACAAGAAGATGCGTTGGCTTCTCCTCTTCGACATAGCGAAGCATGATATTTAAAAAGCCAAGAATCGCATTCGTATGCTTTCCCTCGGCATTCGTCAAATCCGGCAGCCCATAAAACGCCCTGTTTAACAGGCTGTGTCCGTCCAACAGCATAATTTTATCTGCCATTCTTTCCTCCTAAACTTTATTTATGTACTCTCGGAATTTTATCACACAATCAAATGCTGAAAAGTTCTGAAAATACATAATTTAACAATTATAACATAAACATATTTTTCAATTTCTTTATAATTATTCAGCAAAATAATACAACAGCCCACAACTGAATACAGACATTTCTTTCTTCAGTGCAGGCTGATGTATCGTATCATTCTTATTTCTTTTCCCTAATGATACAATGCAATGGATAAAATCATCACAGCAACATTGCAGAAATCAGATACGCAAACATCCATATTAAAATCGCCGCCGTGACAAGAATTGTTATGATTTTCGCTATATGTTTACGCTTTGCTTCTCTTTCAATCTCTACATAACGACTTTCTACTTCATTCTGAAGCTTCTTCCTAAAATTCCGCAGCCAGTTCTTCTCCCTCATCGAGCTGCTTTAATCCAACAAGCATCACATAATAGATTTCTAATTCTTCCCAGCAATCTTTACAATCTCGGACATGCTCGATAAAAGCCTTTGTCTCTTCTTTATCTAACTTATTATTAATAAAATTCATTACCATGGACTGTGCGTTCTGACAATTCATATGTTTCTCCAGTTTCAATATTTTATAATTATTAAGACATTACTTAGAGTATGTTTGTCTTTGATTCTGTTATGCATTTTTCAGGAATGCAACATATCCCTTTTTCGCCTCATATAAATCAGATTTGCTGATAATCTCCCACGGAGCATGCATACTCAATACTGCCACGCCGCTGTCTACAACTTCCATGCCGTAAAGGGCAGCGATATAAGCGATGGTTCCACCTCCGCCATAATCTACCTTTCCAAGTTCTGCGGTCTGGAACGCAACCTTGTTATCATCAAAAATACGTCGAAGTCTTGCAAGATATTCTGCGTTCGCATCGTTAGAGCCGGACTTACCTCTTGCTCCGGTATATTTGCTTATCGCCGCTCCTTTTCCAACGTACGCGGAATTATTCTTTTCAAATACTTCAGCATACAGCGGATCATATCCGGCATTGACATCTGCAGACAGCATTTTTGAGTTTTTCAGAGCGCGGCGCAGTTTCAGTTCAGAGTATTCCCCCTGACTGTTGATCACTTCTGCAACAGTATTTTCCAGAAAATGAGCATGCATACCGGTTGCTCCCACGCTTCCGATCTCTTCTTTATCCACAAACAGGCATACTTTTGTCTTTGCAGACGGTTTGCTGTGTAAGAATCCCATCAGAGAAGTAAAGGCACAGATTCTGTCATCCTGTCCGTAAGCCATGATCATGCTGCTGTCAAGACCGAAATCCCTTGCTGCTCCTGCAGGCACAACCTCAAGCTCGGCAGATACAAAATCTTTTTCTTCAATGCCATACTGTTCTTTTAACAGCTGTAACACATAAGCTTTGACCGGATTTTCTTCCTTTTCATCTTCTTTTTTATCCATCGGCTGACTGCCCACCAGAAGATCCAGTGCTTCTCCTTCAACGACAACGCTTCCTTTTTTCTCCATCTGTTTTGCGGACAGATGCACCAGAATGTCGGTCACTCCTACAACCGGATCTTCCGGTTTCTCACCTATGTTTATCTGCACGGTTGTTCCGTCTGTTTTTACGATCACACCGTGGATCGCCATCGGAGAAGCTACCCACTGGTATTTCTTGATTCCACCATAATAATGGGTGTCCAGATAAGCCATACCTCCGTTTTCATATAACGGGTTCTGTTTGATGTCCAGACGCGGAGAATCGATGTGGGAACCTATCAGAAGCATACCGTTTTCGATATCATCTGTTCCGATTTCCATCATGATTACGGATTTTTTCATATTTTCCGCATAGATTTTATCTCCGGCTTTCAGCTGCTTTCCTTCACGGATCACATCCTCCAGATTTTCAAAACCCTGTTCTTTTGCGATTCTGCAGATATTGCTGCTGCATTCCCGCTCTGTCTTTCCTGCATCCAGAAATTCCCGGTACATCTTTGCCAGTTTCTGGATCTCTTTTTTTTCTGTCTCATGATACTGTCTCATGATTCTTACCCCTTTCTGCTTTGTAACTACTTTGTAACTGTTCAACATCTTCACAGTTACACTACTTTTTGTCTTTGCAGACCATATTAAAAACAGTACCACAAATTTTGCGGTCTGCATAGGTCTTTTTCTTATTTCCACTCGACTTTGCTTCCGGATTTTCCTTTTGTCACCACCAGCTTCTGCTCAATCTGTTCTTTCAGTTCCGTTACATGGGAAATGATTCCAACCAGCCGGCTGCCTCCGGAGAGTCCCTGGAGGATACGGATTGCCTGTTCCCTGGCATTTTCATCCAGTGAACCAAATCCTTCATCAATAAATAAGGTATCGATATGAACTGCTCCCACAGCCTGTGTGATCACATCCGTCATACCAAGTGCCAGTGCCAGTGCTGCCATGAAGGATTCTCCACCGGAAAGGGTCTTGACATCCCGTACCTTTCCGGTGATCAGACTGTAGACATCCAAATCAAGGCCGGTATTCCCCTGAGTGGAAAGGTTTTCCATACTTCTGCATTTTAGCAAAAACTGTCCGGCAGCCATCCGTTCCAGATGACGATTGGCACATCGGATCATATGCTGAAAATACTGACGCTGCATATACGATTCCAGATCGATCTTTGCCGTGCCGGTAAGGCTCCCGTTGGCAGTGCGACTCAGAGTATTCAGTACCTGATACCGTTTTCGCAGTTCTTCTCTCTCCTTCGTCAGCTGCTGCAGTCTTCGGTTTGCCTGCTGATTCGTCTCTCGTCGGCTGTAAAGCTTTCGGAGTTCTCTCTCCTTCAGCCTCTGCTGTTCTTTTTGTTCTTTCAACTCCTTTTCCGTCTGTTCAAGATCCGGGGCTTCTTTTTCTTTCAGCTGGCTTCTCAGCCATTCCACTTCCTGACAGCTCCGGCGCAACTCCTCTTCGTAGGCATCTATTGCTTTCTGCCTCCGCTCCAGCTCCGCAGGTTTCATGCATGCTTTCTTAAAATCCTCTTCTTTTTCAAAAAGCTGTTCCCTCCGCACCTGTTCATAAGCGTTCTGTTTTTCCTGTTCCTGTTGTTTTTAAAGTTTTACACTGTCGCTGTACCTCTTCCAGCTGACCTTTTTTCCTGTTTTCTTCCTGCAGGAATTTTTTGCAGACTCCCGGAGACACGATCCAGCTCTTTTTTGGATTATCTGAAGCTTTTCTTCTCCGTCTATCAATCGTTTCCGGGCTTTTTCTTCCCATGTCTTCCCCATGCGGTTTTTTCATCACTTCCAGACTTTCTTCCTCTGTCTGTTCTCTATGTAACAGATGCGTTTGCTGCTCCCGGATGACCGCTATTTCCTGCTGATAGAGGTTTTCTGACTGCTGATACTTCTGTCTTCGGTCTTCCCTGGTATTTTCCGCCTGATTTCGGCGTTCTCTCTCTTTTTCCACCAGTTCCTGGCTCAGATTCCCGGAAATCGGCTCCGCCGGAGCCGGATGATGGAGGGAACCACATACCGGACAGGGATAATTGTCCTGTAGCCCGGAAGCAAGAATCCCTGCCTGTCCGGCAAGATATTCCTGATACAGAGTTTCATAACGTTGGGCCTGCTGCCTGTAAGAAAGGTCTGCTTTCCGGTAACTGTCTGCTGCCTGCTGCCGGTGTATTTCCAGACGCTGTGCTTCTTTCAGATGGCTCTGCAGCTGTCCGTACTGTTCAAGTGCCTGTCGCAGCCGTTCAAGCACCGGCACTTCTTTCTCCTCCAGTTTCTGCACATAACTGTTCCAGGTTTTCTCCTTTTCTTTCAGTTTTTCTGTTTCCTCTTTCCGTTCCTCCAGCCACGCTTTCAGCTGTTTTTCCTGCATCTGCATCCGTTCTCTGCTCTCTGCCGTCTCCCGGTAGCCTACATAAACCATTTCTACTTTTGCCGCCCGCTTTGCGGCACCGATCCGTTCCTTTCCTGTTCCTTTTCTTCTCTTTTCTCTTCCAGCACACGAATCTGTTTTTCCAGCTGCGTAAGTTTTGAAAAACTCTCTGCTCTCTCTTTTTCCACACTGTAGCGCTGATTCAGTTTTTCCAGCATCGCAGTTGTTTTTTTCATTTCTTTCCGGCTCTGTTCATACTGCAATTTATCTTCTTCCAGCATGCGCTCTGCAAAAGCAAGCACCGCCTCAAGATCCGGTTCTTTCTGTCCTGTCCGGAGCAGTTCCTCCTTTTCCTGAACCGTGCTTTCCGAAACTTCCAGCTGTTCTATCTCCCGCAGACAGGACTTTCTGTTATCCTCCAGCTCACCGTAACACCGTTTGTTCCTGTTTTTCAGTTCCTCCTGCACCCGTCCGAAGATTCTTGTATCAAAGATCCGGGAGAAAATTTCTTTTCGTTCATCAGACTTTGCCAGCAGCAGCCGCAGAAAATCCCCCTGCGCGATCATCGCGATCTGCATAAACTGCTTGGCATCCACACCGAGGATTTCCACCAGTTTCCGGTTAACTTCCTGTCTGTTTCCCGGATACAGACTGCCATCCGGCTGATACAGCTCCACGCTGCCCCGTTCCTTTGTCATCGTCCTTCCACCGTCTTTGTTCCGTCGTTTGCTCTCCCTCTCATACTCCGGACTTCGAAGCACCCGCCAGACCTGTCCCCCGGTGGAAAATGTCAGATCCACATATGTCTTCGTCCCATCCGGCGCGTACTGGCTGCGCATCATGGTTCCGTCTCTCCGTCCACCGCTGGTCTGTCCATACAGTGCATAGGTGATCCCGTCAAAGATCGTTGTCTTACCTGCCCCGGTATCTCCCGTGATCAGAAACAGACCCTGCTGCACCTGCCCGAAATCTATTGTCACGCAGTCCGCATAAGAGCCAAATGCGGACATCGTCAGTATCATCGGTCTCATCCTTCTTCCTCCCTGATTTTCGCAAATACTTCTTCCAGCACTGCCGCCTCTTCTTCCTGCTGCTTCCGTCCCTGAATCTGGGAAAAGAACTGTTCAAAAACCAGTTTCGGATCTGTCTGTGTATCCTCTGCCTGTCCGTCTTCCCATTCCTGTACAAGCTTCCGGTTTCTCTCTGTCCTCACTTCCAGAATATGCGTAAAGATCCGTTCCAGCTGTTCCTTCGGCTGATACAGTTCCTCTTCATCCGTCAGAACAATACTGACATAATCCTCGCAGATACTGTCTTTGTTCGCTTCCAGAATCTCTTCCAGTCTTCCCCTGATCACGCATATCTCCCGTAACGGATGCAGCGGATGCAGCTGAATCACCGGTTCCTGTCCCGGTGCTTCCAGAATCACTTCTGTCACCGATTTTTCCTGTTCCCACTCACTGACCGAGTATTTTAACATCGAACCACAGTAACGGATACTTTCTCTTCCCATCGACTGCGGGCGGTGGATATGTCCCAGTGCCACATAGGAAAACGGCGCAAGACACGAAATATCCACCTGATCAAGTCCTCCCACACTTATCGTCTCGGAATCACTGGTTTTCGGTGTCTCACCACCTGCAGTATAGAACTGATGGGAAATCAGTATATTTCGTTTCTCCGTATCCACCTGCTCTCTCTCCAGAAGAAATTTTACCGCCTCATTATAATCCCTGCGTATCTCTTCCCATCCGTTTTTCACTTTTATCTCTGTTTCCCCGTCGCGGTCTCTTTGTTCTCCTGCTCCGTCCTCTCTGTCTGTTTCCTTTTTGCTCTCTTCCATTAGTTTTCGCACATATCCGGGTTTCACAAACGGAAGCATCCATACCTCTGTCTCTCCCCATTCATCTTGAAAAGTGACCTTTTTCAGATGGTCTTCCGGTATCTGTGGACAGGTTCCCGCCACATAGATCTGTTGTCTGCTCAGAATCTTTGCACCGAACGCCAGTCGTTCCGGAGAATCATGATTCCCGCTGATGATCAGCACCGGAATCTTCGGTTCCAGCTGGCTTACTTTGGTAAGAAACCGGTCAAATACCGTAACCGCTTCCGCTGCAGGTACTGATTTGTCATACACATCACCAGCGATCAGGACACCGTCCGGTCGTTTCTCCCGGATCAATTCATAAATCTCTGTCAGGATCCACTCCTGATCTTCCAGCAGAGAATATCCATATAACTGCTTCCCGATATGCAGATCGGATAAATGAAAAAAATGCATTGCCTCGCCTTCTTTCTGTTAGATTTCTAAAACTATCGCGGCAGTCGTCAAGGTCTCGTGTAAACTATAAAATTCCCCACACAACCGGTCATTGGCCGGATGGCAGGGAATTTTGATCCTTTATTCTTGCTCCTGTGTTTCCTTTTTCTCTTCTTTTGTTTCTGTCACTTCTGCAACCTCTTCCTTAGATGCTTCCTGAACCTCTTCTGTTACGTTGGCATCCTCTTTCTCCAGTTCCCTGGTCAGTTCCAGTGGTGTGATATTCTCCGGTGTTACCTGTGTTGCATGCTCCATCAGACTTTTCTTCTGTCCTGCTTTTTTCGGTTGAACGGAAGTTTTATCTGCTTCCTTTCCTTTTTTCCGATTGTTCGGTTCTACCGCATAGATACGATCCGGATGATTTTTCGCTACCTTTTTCAGGCCACTAACCGCCCAGAGCAGAAACAACGGTAACAGCAGATTGGAAATGATCATAAACGGACTGATCATATGCATTGCTGTCAGTGCAACACCTGCCAGAACTTCGAGCCCCAGAATTCCCAGGCTCATTTTCCACAAAAGTGCAACCTTATCCAGCCGATTGTTTAACCGGAAACAAAAGATTCCCACCATGGTTTCGATCACTGCCTGAATATAATATACTACGCTGCATGCGCGAAGTGTTCCGCTTGTAATGTCAATCTGTTTTAATGCCTCCAGAACCTCTTCATTCCCCTTGTCCGCCATTCCTGCCATTGACCAGCACCGTATACCGTAAGACAGGCTGGATGTCAGAGCTGTCATAACAAGCATGATTCCCACCAGCATAACGATCATCTTGCCGTTAAGGGCCCGGCGCATTTCCTTCTGATCCTGATATTGATACATAGTTTTCCTCCGTTCTCCTGTTTCTTTTTCACTGTCCGTAACTGCTTTATAACTTTACAGTTACCACTATTTTTCAATTTTAATGAAGAATCTTTTGTTTGTCAAACTGAAACAGAGACTTTATTCTTTTTTTACATTTGTTTTCTTACGATCCGATATTCATCGTCCAGCTGATAATACGGACACTGGTAAAAAGTATCACTTAAAAATCGATACATCTCATCTTCATCCAGATCCACTTCGCAGCAGTAGCAATCGGATTCTTCATCGTATACATAATTCGCACAACTCTCACAGTTTGTCTGTCCTGCCATCACTTTTCCCCCGTTTTCTTATTTGCAGTCCTTTTTCCGGCTCTGCCTTCGCTGTGTAGAGAGCCCTGTTTTTTATTATATCCGCTCTCTTACTCCGATACAAGTGGAAATCTATTTTTCCATCCCAAAATAAAATGCTTGCTTTTTATCCGCTGATATGATATTATAAAGGTCGGTTTTAGCGAACCGTTTTTCATGCCGCTGTGGCGGAATTGGCAGACGCACTTGACTCAAAATCAAGCGGTTAACAGCCGTGCCGGTTCGAGTCCGGCCAGCGGCATCCGAGCTGTTGCATACATCATATGCAGCAGCTTTTTCTTTACACGGATGTATATTTCTGCTAATAAAATCGATCCACCGGATTAATTATTGATATTCACCGAAAAAAATCCCCTGTTGGAAAGCCTGAACTTCCACAGGGATTTTTTTATTGTGTATCAGCAAAACATAATTCTTCCTGTTTTCCTGTAATTAGTACATCGTTTCGTAAATAACTGTATTATTCACGCAGGATACGGATTCGAGTGTGCAGTTCAAAAAACGTAGGCGTAGCGGGCTACGCTGAGGCTTTTTGAACTGTGCAATCGGATTCGTAGACAAGTGAATGATACAGTTATTTCGAAAACGATGTATTAGTTTACGTGAATATGTTCTCTTGATTTTTCTGCGATCTCTGCTTTGATCTTTTCTACAAAAGTATCCAGTGGCAGAACCGTAGTTTCTTTTTCGCCATGCAGACGGAAGGAAACGGTTCTGTCGTCTTTTTCATTGAATCCGACAACCAGCAGATACGGTACTTTTTCTACCTGACCTTCACGCATACGATAGCCAAGTTTTTCTGCACGGTCATCCAGTTCCACACGGACATCTGCTGCTTCCAGTGCATCCACGATTTCCTGTGCATATGCATTCAGACCTTCATCATCGGTCTTAACCGGCATAACACGTGCCTGAACAGGTGCCAGCCAGGTCGGCAGGTTTCCTTTGGTCTCTTCCAGAATGTATGCCATGAAACGATCCAGAGATCCAAGAATTGCGCGGTGCAAAACAACCGGTGTCTGTTTTTCTCCGTTGCTGTCGATGTAGGACAGATTGAATTTTGCCGGCAGGCAGAAGTCCAGCTGACAGGTAGACAGGGTAATCTCGTTACCGATGGCAGGCTGTACATTGACATCCAGTTTCGGGCCATAGAATGCAGCTTCTCCGATTTCTTCGGTGTATTCGATTCCGATGCTGTTCATTACATCACGCAGTGCATCTTCTGCTGTGTTCCACATCTCATCATCATCATGATATTTTTCTTTGTTTTCCGGATCACGCAGAGACAGTACACAACGATAATTGGTGATTCCGAAATCTTTATAGGTACTGAAGATCAGTTCTACTACTTTGGTAAATTCATCCTTGATCTGTTCCGGTGTTACAAACAGATGGGCATCGTTCTGACAGAAATGTCTTCCCCGTTCGATACCTTTCAGCGTTCCGCTGCTCTCATAACGGAAGTCATGCGCAATCTCACCGATACGGATCGGCAGGTTTTTATAAGAATGTCTTTTATTTGCATAAATCATCATATGATGCGGACAGTTCATCGGACGAAGAACAAAAGATTCCCCTTCCATCTCCATCGGCGGGAACATGTTCTCTTTGTAGTGATCCCAATGACCGGAAGTCTTATACAGGTTGACAGTACCAACACAAGGTGTCATAACATGCAGATAACCCAGTTTACGTTCTTTTTCCTTGATATAATTTTCCAGCTCCTGCCAGATTGTATATCCTTTCGGCAGGAACATCGGCAGACCACGTCCAACCAGATCGTCAACCATGAACAAATTCATATCTTTTCCAATCTTTCTGTGATCTCTTTCTTTTGCTTCCTCCAGTAATTGCAGATGTGCTTCCAGTTCTTCTGCGGTCGGGAAACATACACCGTAGATACGCTGCAGCATTTTGTTTTTACTGTCACCCTTCCAGTAAGCTCCGGAGTGACGAATCAGTTTAAAATGTTTACAAAGTTTTACATTATCCACGTGAGGTCCACGGCACAGATCGGTAAAGTCACCCTGATCGTAAACAGTGATACTTCCCTCTTCCAGATCTGCGATCAGATCCAGTTTATAAGGATCATCGGCGAACATTTCCAGTGCTTCTTCTTTAGACACTTCACGACGGATGATCTTTTTGCCGGATTTTACAACTTTTTTCATCTCTTTTGTGATCTTTTCGATGTCCTCATCACGAATTACATCCTCTCCAAGATCAATATCATAATAGAAGCCCTCTGCTACAACAGGTCCAACCCAGAACTTTGCCTGTGGATACAGATGTTTGATCGCCTGAGCCATTACATGGGCACAGGAATGATTCAGTGTTTTTAACTGTTCATCTTCTTTAAAATTTACCATTTTTCTTCTCCTTTTTACCATTGTCAGCGAGAAAAACACGCTATTGCGGCAGTAGTCAAGATTCCATGAAAGAACAGACTTTAACTCATTACCTGAGTAACGAAAAAACACCCTTAGATGACAGACTGCCACCTAAGGGTGCTATTATGCACGGTTCCACCTTATTTTTCTCTTATTGCCTGTAACAGAGCAACCCGGTAACGCTTCGGATGAAATCTCATCCTTCTACGCACAACTCAGAAGTGGTTTTCCTGCAACCTGTCCATAAGAAACTTCCACCATACATTTCTCTCTCTGTAAAGATCTGACTGCATTACTTTCTTCGTCAACGCTTTTTCATACTATTTTCTAAATCGAGTTCATTATAATATAATACCGATGGAAATTCAATGCTTTTTTACTCAATTTCCACTTCGTTTCCTGTTCTTTCCCCTTTTGTAAACGCCATTGCATTGTTAAGAGTTGTCTCACTGATGGCATCCAGTGCTTCATAAGTGAAGAATCCCTGATGAGAGGTAATAATAACATTCGGGAAGGACAGCAGTCTTGCGGTAATGGAAGTCTCCATGATTTCATCCGAACGGTCCTCAAATACATTTTTCTTTTCCTCTTCGTATACATCCAGACCGACAGCAAAGAATTTTCTTGCACGGATGCCCTCGATCAGATCAGCTGTTTTTACCAGACCGCCACGGGAAGTATTGACGAGAATCACGCCGTCTTTCATCTTCTGGATGGATTCCCGGTTGATCATGTGGTAAGTTTCATCCATAAGCGGGCAGTGAAGGGAGATCAGATCACTCTGTGCCAGCAGTTCATCCAAAGATACATAGGTCACAAAATCCAGTGCCGGATTCTGATATTTATCATAGGCAATGACATTCATGCCAAATCCATGACAGATTCTCGCCATTGCCGCACCGATTTTACCGGTTCCCACGATACCGGCTGTTTTCCGGTAGAAATTTACTCCCTGCATACCACCAAGGCTGAAGTCGTTTTCGCGAACTCTCACATAGGCTTTGTGGATTCTCCGGTTGGCAGCCAGTGCCAGTGCCATCGCATGTTCTGCTACAGCTTCCGGGGAATATCCGGGCACACGCATGACTTTGATTCCACATGCGGTCGCTTTCTCCACATCTACATTGTTAAATCCCGCACAGCGCATCAGAATCAATTTCACTCCACACGCAGACAGGACATCGATCGTTTCGGTTCCCACATCACTGCTGACAAATGCACAGATTGCATCGTATCCTTTTGCCAGTTTTGCAGTACTTGGAACCAGTTCAGATTTCAGATATTCGATCTGAATATCCGGATAGTCTTTTGCTTTTGCTTCAAAAGACTCTTTATCATAACTTTTTGTATCATAAAATAAAATCTTCACAGCATGTTCCTCCTTTTTTCTGTCTTCTTCATACAGAAACATTATTTTCCAGACAGTTTTCTGTCTTTCTTATTATATCCTTTCTTCTTTTTCCTGTATACATTTTTTTAGAAATTGATAGATTTCCTCATCAGTAGGCGGACATCCCTGCAGACAGGAAGCAAACCCCCTGGTGCAGCTGCCGATTCCAAGCGTTCCTGTCTTTCCCCGATATCCCTGTCCGATACATATCTTTGTATCCAGTTTTTCCAGAACGCCTTCTTCTTTTAACCGGTCGAGTGCAGGGATCAGATACCCGTAACAGGCACTGCAGGACTCCACCTCCTCTACGGCATCCGCTACTTCCACTACTTTTCTCCTTCCGGTCTTTACCACCTGTGAAACCGGTGGATTCAGTTCCCGGATCCGGGCCTGTGTCCAGTCTGCACATCCGGCCCCCAGTGCTTCTGCCATTCGGATATACGGCACTTCTTCCACCCCATACCCCATCTCATGGCAGACAAATGCATCAACCAGTACCGGATCTCTTCCGGCGATCAAACGATTCATCTCCACCGGATTGCCTCCGTCCTCAAAGTCCCAGTCCCCGCAGATATTGTCAACCAGAATAAAATCCTGATGCAGCCCGACTGCCAGGTGTGCAATCGGTTTATGCAGTCCCATCGCGTGAAAATGACGTTTTTCCCGGTTTGGAAGCAGTCCCTTCATATTCTTCAGTGCACAGGTGATCTTCGTCTGGCAATGCCCCTTCATCACCGGTACATTGATCAGAAAATCGAGACTTTTTGCCTCCCGGCAGATCTCAAGTTCCATCCCTCCGCACTCCGTCAGTTCTCCGGGATCTGCCTGCATATCTTTAAACGGAACCTTGTACATTTCGCTCAGCTTCTCATATCCACAGACTTTCATGGATTCTCTCGTCTTATCCCCTACCCAGGAACCTTCCAGCATGATGATATTCTGAAATCCCGCTTCCTGCAGATATTCGATGATTCCAGCCACAATTTCAGGATGAGTTGTTGCCCCCAGGAAAGCCTCCGACGGAGCCACCAGGTTCGGCTTGATACCAATCTTTTTGTCCCTCGCTCCGATCTGTGCTTCCAGTCCGGCAGCATACAGGATCTCTCTTGTCATCTCTTTATACTCTGTTCCATGAATCAACAGTAATTCTTCTTTTTCCATATCTGTTCCTTTCTGTCTGCTTTTTACGTAAGAGTCAAAAAAACCCCGGAGTTCACCCCCGGGGTTTTTATTTTTCTGTTTTATCTTCTTTTCAGGAAATCCGGAATCTGGATATCTTTTCTCGGAACAGTACTGCTGGTCGGTGCTCCCGGATTTGCTTTTGGCATCTGGAAGCTCGGCATCGTCATACCCTGGGAAAATGCAGGTTTTTCCGGTGCTGCTTCTTTTACCTGTGCAGTCTGTACTGGCTGAGCAGGTACTGCAGAAGCTTTGCTTACGCTTGCCTGTTTTGCAGTTGCATCATTCAGTCCGGTTGCAATAACCGTGATCTTAGCAGAATCTACTGCGGTATCATCATACATGGCACCAAAGATGATGTTTGCATCTTCGCCTGCCAGGTTCTGTACATAGCTTGCAGCATCATTTGCATCCATCAGGGAGATATCTCCGGAGATGTTAATGATCACATGGCTTGCACCCTGGATGGTTGTCTCAAGCAACGGACTGGATACAGCCTGCTGTACAGCTTCCAGTGCTTTGTCGTCGCCCTTTGCCTCGCCGATACCGATATGAGCGATTCCTTTGTCTTTCATGACAGTCTGAACATCTGCGAAATCCAAGTTGATCAGTGCCGGCATGTTGATCAGGTCTGTGATGCCCTGTACTGCCTGCTGTAAAACTTCATCTGCTTTCTTCAGTGCTTCCGGCATCGTAGTCCGACGGTCAACAATCTCAAGCAGTTTATCATTCGGGATAACGATCAGAGTGTCTACGTTGTCTTTTAATTTATCAATTCCCATCAGAGCGTTGCTCATACGGGTTTTTGCCTCAAAACGGAACGGTTTTGTCACAACACCGACAGTCAGGATGCCCATCTCTTTTGCAATACCTGCAACAACCGGTGCAGCACCTGTTCCGGTTCCGCCACCCATACCACAGGTAACGAATACCATGTCAGCACCTTCCATCAGCTGACGGATCTCTTCCATACTCTCTTCTGCCGCTTTTTCTCCGATCTCAGGCTTTGCTCCGGCTCCAAGACCTTTTGTCAGTTTCTCACCTATCTGTAATACAGTAGGAGCTTTGCAAAGAGTCAAAGCCTGTTTATCAGTGTTTACCCCGATAAACTCCACACCGCCGATTGTTTCTTCTACCATGCGGTTTACTGCATTATTACCGGCTCCACCTACACCAATTACTATAATCTTTGCAGATGATTCCGCTTCATTTGTCATAATCTCTAACAAAGTACTTCCTCCTTTTTTGCTTGCGCTTATATTTATTCCCTTCAGGGTACTTTTGCCTTATCTTAAAGAGTTACATATGGTTATATAATATAATTTCTTCTCTGATTAATCAACTATTTTTTTCAGATTTCATGTTTTTTTTTCGAATTTTGTAAGGTTTTTCCGGATTTTGTTTTTCTGCGGTTTACTCCCCCGCAGTTTTCTGTGTCTCCGACGTATCTGTACCGTTTTGTTCTGTTCCTGCCCCGGTGTCCGTCATCCCCCCGTCCTCTTCGGTAGTACTGCTATCGCTTCCATCTCCGGATCCGTTGTCCTGTGTGCTGTCATCCTGTGTCTTTGTATCTTCACCGGAAGCATCAGAATCAGGATCTGTCACGGTGTCTCCTTGTGTATCACTTTCATCTGTTGCAGAATCTGTGCTGCCCTCTCCCTCTCCTGCCGTATCCTGAGATCCGTCTTCAGTTTGTGTATCTGCCGCCGGATCTTCCGTATCTTCGCCGAAGTCTCTTCCCTCAATCTGTGCAATTTCCATTTTCAGTGTATACAGCGTCTCTTTCGAAAAGATAATGTTGGTAATATCCGTTTCATAATCTTCCAGGTGGAGAATACCTGTAAAATCAGATAATTTTGGAAGAATTGCCGCTACTCTGGTAATCTTTTCCTCCAACAGCGTATCTTTTCCCAGGTTGCAGTGGATGTTTCCGTTGTTATACACCAGAATAATCTCCTGATTCTCATCAAAACACACCATCTCCGGAAGAATTTCATACTTTTCCACCATACGGGTGATTCCAAGAATTGTATTATAGATACCATCTGCAATCGCCGGAATCGTATCTCCGAGTGCGATACCTTTTTCCTTGTCTGTGATGCCGATAACTCTTGGCACATCTGTTACTGCTGCCTTAAATTTTGTCGCGTTTTCATTCCCGGTATCAGACTCTACAGCCTGAAGTACCTGTCCCTCTGCACTGTCTGCCTGTTGCGTATCACTCTCTGTACCATCTTCTTTCTGTGTATCTTCTGTATCTGCCCTGTCCGTTGTATCGGTACTTTCTCCTGTCAGAGCTTCCAGTGCCGCATCCGCTTCTTTTGCGGCAGCTTCCTGTGCGGCCTGCTCCTTTAACTGATTCAGTTCTTCTTCTTCCTGATCCATGGAATCAATTTCATCCTGTTCCATAGCAGTCACTTCCACCACAAGTCCGTCCTTGTTAAAATACAGCCTCTCTGTTCCCTGTGTGATATAACCGACAATTTTTTTCTCATTTACATGGATCCGAATGGTATGGGCATTGACTCTCTCAAGATCAAAAGAATCCACAAACGGAATATTTTCTGCATTTTTATGTCTTTCAAATAACATCGCAAGCACCGTGTTAGATGTCAATGGTGTTGTCATCACATATTCTTTTACTTCTTCATCGGTGTATCTGGTATTTCCCACCACATACACTTTGTCTACCCGAAACAAAAGAAAAATGCCAGCAGAGCCAGCAGCACGATGGCTGCCACAGCTCCGGCTGTAATCATTTTTCCTTCTTTTGTCAGCTCTATTCTTCTGAATCTTTTTTTCATTCTTCCACCTGTTCCCTTATTCTGATTACCGCACCCAATTGCCCGAACAACTGATCCGGTCGTTCATATCCACGTTCTATATACTCCGCATGTTTCACGACGCTTTCTCCCTGTGCTGAAAGCCCCGCCACCACAAGCGCGGCACCTCCACGCAGTTCCCTGGCACATACCGTTGTCCCCGTCAGTTTTCTGCCACCACAGACAACCGCCTGTCTGCCGGTAACCGTGATCCTGCCTCCCATTTTTCTCAGTTCTTCCACTATCTGAAAGCGTTTTTCAAAAATCCTTTCTTCGATCCTGCTTTCTCCCGGAACTGTAAGAAGCACCGACATCAGAATTGACTGCATATCCGTGGGAAATCCGGGATACGGCATCGTACACACCTGCTCCACCGGAAAACGGATTCCGGCTGCATTCGCCCTTAGTGTACCACTCCTCATCTCCCATTGTCCACCCATTTTCTCATATACCCGAAGTACAGATTTCATTTCCTGCGGATCCACATCTTTCAGACCGATCTGACCTCTTGTGGCTGCAGCAGCATACAGACAGGTTCCCGCTACGATCCGGTCTGTAGGAATCGTATATTCCACATCCCGCAAAGCCGCGGCTCTGCGCATCCAGATTTTTCTTGTTCCGATCCCACGGATTTCCGCTCCCATCGCCTGTAAAAAATGACACAGATGCATGATTTCCGGCTCCAGGGCACAGTTTTCAAGAAGCGTTTCCCCCCGTGCCGTAACACCTGCAAGCAAAGCATTTTCCGTAGCACCCACACTGGAAATCGGAAAATGAATATGTGCACCGGAAAGACCCTCCGGACATTCTCCGCAGATCTCCCCCTCTGTTTCCCTGATCAGGACACCCATTTTTTTCATTGCATCCAGATGCAGATCAACAGGACGTGCCCCGATCGTACAGCCGCCGGGATAACCGATCCGGATCCGCTTACATCTTCCAAGCATACTTCCGAGCAGCAGGATGGAAGATCGCATCGTGCGCGTCTCTTCTCCGGGAATACCGGTCTCACAGATCTTATTACAGTCCAGCTCCAGTGTATGGCCACTCCACGCGGTCTTTACTCCCATCGACCGCAGGATTGCTTCCATTTCAAACACATCTGCAATCCGGGGACAGTTGTGAAGCACGGTCCTTCCCTCATGCAGCACTGCAGCCGCCATCATTGGCAGGGCAGCATTCTTCGATCCCTGAACCTTTACTTCTCCTTCCAGCGGACCATTTCCACGCATCCATATTTCACTCACTCGTTTGCTCCCACATGCCCTGTTATCTTATTCTATGCAGCACGGGAATATCTGGTGACTGACAATGCAAGCCCCATCTCTCCCATCAAAAACAATACAGATGTTCCTCCATAACTGATAAACGGCAACGTAATCCCGGTATTGGGAATCGTATTTGTAACAACAGCAATATTCAGGATTACCTGGAGTGCAATATGGCCCATGATTCCGGCGCCTATCAGTTCTCCCAGCAGATCCTCTGCCCGAACTGCTGCCACCATGAGTCTCCAGATCAGGCCTCCAAACAGAAGGATAACCAGTATAGCTCCAAACAGTCCTGTTTCCTCACAGATGATGGAAAAAATCATATCATTTTGTGCTTCGGGTACAAATCCCAATTTTTGCAGACTGTTTCCCATCCCACGCCCGAAGATTCCCCCACTTCCGATCGCATACAAGCCCTGGATCGTCTGAAACCCTTTTTCATATTTTTCCGGATCCCTCCAGATGGCAAGGCGTTCGAGCCGATAACTTTCCATACTCAAAAAAATCGCGACAAATCCAATCCCCGCGGCTCCTATTCCAAGAAAAGGCAGATACCTCGGGTGTGCCACAAAGATCAGAATCACGCCGATACCAAGAATAATAATCGCCGTACTCAGATTATTTGTTCCCACCAGCCCGACAATCGGTAACAGCGCCGCCATCGTCTGGAGCATAAACCAGGGACTGTCTGTCTTTTTCTTCCGGTTGCTGATCCTGAATGACAGAAACAGTATTACCGCTGCTTTTGCAAATTCCGCCGGCTGAAATGACAATGGTCCCAGTGCCAGCCAGCGTTTTGACCCATTATAGGATCTTCCTACAAATAAGACAGCCGTAGACAACGCGATGGAACACAGATACAGTACCGTGGCAAAAGCCGCCACCCGATGATAATCGATCCGTGCCATCACCCAAAAAGCAATCATGCCCAGCACACTGGCAAATAACTGCTTTTTCAGATAGTATCCTGCATCCCCAAACTTTACTTTTCCATTATATGTACCTGTACTATATAAAAAAAATTAATCCGGCCAGTGTCAATATCGCTACGAAAAGGATCAGAAGCTCATCTTCCTTCCCTTCTTTTTGTACTTTTTTCATAGATTTTACACGCTTTTTTTTCCAGTCTATGAATCGCAAAAATTATTCAGTACTTTTTTAATAAATTTCCATTGTACAAAATCGTTTTTTTTTCATAATTGATTTTAATAATAGTAAACACAGAATTTAGTAATACGATACTTTCCCGATTATCGGTAAAACGAGGCTTTTTACCTGCCACATGGCTGATAATCGGGATTTTCGTGTGCTTTTTAAAGGAGTTTTTATGGACATTGGAACAAAACTGAAAAGTCTGCGGACACAGAATGGACTGACCCAACAGGAACTGGCAGACCGGGCTGAGCTTACCAAAGGATTCATCTCCCAGGTTGAGCGAAACCTTACCTCACCATCCATCAGTACCCTCGCGGATATCCTGCAGTGTCTCGGCAGCAGCCTTCAGGAATTTTTTACAGATGACACACCGGAACAGATTGTCTTTCGGGAAGAAGATTATTTTCTGAAAGATGATCCTGAACTTGGACACCAGATTGAATGGCTTGTTCCAAACGCGCAGAAAAATCAGATGGAACCCATCCGCATGACCCTTGCCCCCCGGGGGCGTTCCTGTGTGGAACCCCCTCATGCTGGTGAGGAAATGGGCTATGTACTGGAAGGAAGTGTCCTTCTTACGCTGGGTAAGAAAACCTACCGCGTACAAAAAGGAGAAACGTTTTATTTTCCTGCCGGCCAGGAACACTGGCTGGAAGCCGGAAAATGGGGTGCTACGATCCTGTGGATCTCCTCCCCGCCAAATTTCTGATGATAAAAAGGAGATAGTATGAGCAATCGATTAATAGATTTACAGCATATTACCAAAATCTTTGACGGTGAAAAGATTCTCGACGATCTGAATCTCTATATCCGCGAGAACGAATTTCTCACCCTTCTCGGTCCGTCCGGCTGTGGTAAAACTACAACGCTTCGAATCATCGGCGGTTTTTTATTTCCGGATGAGGGAAGTGTTATCTTTGACGGAAAAAACATCACACAGCTGGCTCCGAATAAACGCCAGTTAAATACCGTATTTCAGAAATACGCCCTCTTCCCGAATATGAATGTGGCAGAAAACATTGCCTTCGGTCTCAGGATAAAAAAGAAAAGCAAAGCCTATATTGATGACAAGATCAAATATGCACTGAAACTGGTGAATCTGGATGGCTATGAAAAGCGTAAAATCGATGCTTTGAGCGGTGGTCAGCAACAGAGAATCGCCATTGCCCGTGCCATTGTCAATGAACCGAAAGTGCTTCTTCTCGACGAGCCCCTGGGTGCTCTGGATCTCAAGATGCGCCAGGACATGCAGTACGAACTGATCCGTCTGAAAAATGAGCTGGGAATCACATTTGTCTACGTTACCCACGATCAGGAAGAAGCTCTCACCATGTCCGATACTATTGTGGTTATGAACGGCGGTTATATCCAGCAGATCGGTACGCCGGAAGATATCTACAACGAGCCACAAAACGCTTTCGTTGCCGATTTTATCGGTGACAGTAACCTTTTAGGCGGTACCATGATCCAGGATCGTCTGGTGGAAATTCTCGGTGCCAAATTCTTATGTGTGGATGAGGGCTTCGGAACTAATAACCCGGTAGACGTAGTCATCCGTCCGGAAGATGTAGAACTGGTGAAACCGGAAGTCGGTATTATCAAAGGCCGTGTGACTTCCGTCATCTTCAAAGGCGTACATTATGAGATGACTGTTCTGGCCAATAATTTTGAATGGCTGGTACACAGCACGGATATGTATCCGGCAGACAGTGAAGTGGGGATTTTTGTCAAACCGTTCAATATTCAGATCATGCATAAACCGGAATCTGAGGATGAAAAGGCGGTGGATATTAATGAATAGTCCTAAAAAAACCTGGTTTGCTTTTCCCTATATTCTGTGGATCATCGGATTTACCCTGATCCCGCTGGGACTGGTTCTCTATTACGCCTTTACCGGCGCAGACGGTGGTTTTACTCTGGCAAATGTTCTCGCCATTACAGAACCTGTACATCTGAAGTCTCTGTGGACTTCTCTTAAAATGGCGTTTCTTACGACTTTGATCTGTTTTATCCTCGCTTACCCGCTGGGACTGGTGCTATGCAGTTTGAATCTGAAGAAAAGTAATTTCATCATTTTTCTTTTTATTCTTCCGATGTGGATGAACTTTCTGCTCCGAACCATGGCTTGGCAGCTGATTCTCTCTAATAACGGCGTATTAAATACTCTGCTTGGCTTCCTGCATCTTCCGAAAGTGCATATTATTTATACCTTCCAGGCAGTTTTAATTGGTATGGTTTATGATTTTCTGCCATTTATGATCCTTCCGATTTATAATTCTCTTTCTTCCATCGGAGACGATGTTGTGGAAGCCGGAAAGGATCTGGGCGCCAGCTATTTTACCATTCTGCGAAAAATCATTTTCCCGCTGTCTCTTCCCGGAGTCATCAGCGGGATCACGATGGTATTTGTTCCGTCCATGACTTCCTTTGTTATTTCAAACATTCTGGGTGGATCCAATACCTTACTGATCGGAAATATCATTGAACAGGAATTTACCTACAATTTTAACTGGAATCTGGGCAGCGGGCTTTCCTTTGTACTGCTGGTATTTACTCTGATAAGTATGGGGCTGATGTCCGTCTTTGATAAATCAGAAGGAGGAACTAACATATGGTAAAAACATGGGTCAAACGGCTGTATATGGCATTTATCTTTCTGTTGTTGTATCTGCCGATCATCGTTCTGGTTGTACTTTCTTTTAACAAATCCAAGGCCAGAGTTGCCTGGCGTGGATTTACTTTTCAATGGTATGCAAACCTTTTTGATAACAGTCGGATCATGGATGCCTTCACCACCACCCTGACACTTGCTTTCGGCTCTGCACTGGCAGCCACCATCATCGGTGTGGTTGGTGCCATCGGCATCAGCGCAATGAAAAAGCGAAATTACTCTATCATGCTGGGAGCTACCAATATCCCGATGTTAAATGCCGAGATTGTTACTGCATTGTCTCTGACACTGTTATTTATCCGTTTTATCAAATTGGGATTTACCTCTGTATTTATCGGACATGTGACATTCGGTGTTCCGTATGTGATTTTAAATGTCCTGCCCCGTCTTCGGACTCTCAATAAAAATGCATATGAGGCTGCACTTGATCTTGGAGCCACCCCGCTGTATGCCTTTTTCAAAGTCTGCTGGCCGGAACTGATGCCGGGCATCATGTCCGGTTTTCTGATGGCAGCCACAATGTCGATGGATGATTTTGTGATCACCTATTTTACCAGAGGTCCTGGGATTAACACCATCTCTACGATGGTATATTCTGAAGTGAAACGTGGAATCCAGCCGGAAATGTATGCACTTTCCACGCTCCTGTTTCTGCTGATTCTTGTTCTGCTGCTGCTCTTTAACTTCTTATCCGGAAGAAAAAACAGTATGGAGGTGTAAAAAGAGACTCATGAATATGAAACATAAATTACTGATAGCATCTGTACTTTCCGGATCCCTTTTTCTTCTTGGCGGGTGCGGCTATAACAAAAATAATTCTTTGGTTGTTTTTAACTACGGAGATTATCTGGATCCTTCCATCATCGATTCTTTTGAGAAAGAAACCGGCATCAAGATCCTGTATGAAGAGTATCAGTCCCCGGAAGAAATGTATATGAAATATAAGGCAGATATTGTGGACTATGATGTGATCTGTTCTTCCGATTATATTCTGGAAAAGCTTCGTACAGAAGATGAACTTCTTCCGATCAACTTTGACAATATTCCGAATGCTGCCAATGTAGACGAACATCTCTGGGAATTTTCGAAGACATTTGACCCTGAAAACAAATATACGATTCCTCATTACTGGGGTACACTGGGTATTCTTTATAACACACGTCTGGTGGATGAAAAGGTGGATTCCTGGGATATTCTTTTTAATTCAAAATACAGTGGCCAGATTATCATGGAAAACAGTGTCCGGGATTCCTTCGTTCCTGCGCTGAAGATGCTTGGGTATTCCATTAATACGGATAATTCGGATGAACTGGATGAGGCGGAAAAGATTTTAATTGAACAGCGACTGATGGTACAGGCGTATCTGCTGGATTCCGCACGTGACGAAATGATCGCTGAAAATGCTGCTATCGCACTGGTCTATTCCGGAGAAGCTCCTTATGCAACAGAGTATAATGACGATCTGGCTTATGTGGTTCCGAAAGAAGGATCCAACGTTTGGGTAGATTCCTGGGCAGTCACAAAGGATTGTAAGAATACGGAAAATGCGGAAAAGTTCCTGAATTATCTGCTTCGGGTGGATATTTCAAAGATCAGTTTTGAGTATAATCATTATGGAACGCCGAATAAAAAGCTGGCTGAGATTCTGCCTGCAAAGTATACGGAGGATCCGGCACTGTTTCCTCCCAGTGATGTGCTGGATAATTGTGAGATTTTCAGGTCATTGGACCGGGGGACGCAGGATTATTACAGTAAGTTGTGGAAGGAGATTAAACTGGACTAAATAGTTTGATTTTTTCCTTACGCCGGACGCAAAAAACACCGGAATCCAGGGGCTGGCAGCGTGGGCAGGGCAACTTTGAGCTAGTCGCTAACTTCGGCTATATTCACGAGGGTCAGCTGACCCTCGCGAAAGCCTGCGTAAGCGCCGGATCTCAAAGCTTGCCCTAAACGCCCACAAAGTGCTGCCTGCTCCTGGATTCCGTTGTTTTTTGCTGTTGTTTTGGAAGGGGAAAGCCAGATTCCGCGCCTAATGTGGAATCTGGCTTTGATTTTTTACTGTTTCTTTGATTATAATTTGATGATTTAAATTATTTTAATCTTTTCAAATTATTGGTTTTGCTTTTACTATCTTAGATATTTGTATAAGTTTATCTAAGAAAAATAGTAACTATTCAGTAGCCACTGTCCCGCGAGGTGTTTTGACATGAATATGTCAAAATCCCGAGACATACAAGCCAAAATGTATTTTTACCCCAGATCCAGGTTTCGGATATCTTCCGGGATGGGAGCTGTCAGATGGAGTTTTTCGCCGGTGTAGGGTTGATACAGGGTGACTCCGTAGGCGTGAAGAGCTGCCCGGTGGAGTTGGGTCTGATCTCCGCCGTAAAGGGGATCGCCGAGCAGAGGGCACTTCAAGGTTGCCATGTGGAGGCGGATTTGGTGGGTTCTGCCGGTTTCCAGGTGGAGGGCGAAGCATTGGTTGGCTTTGCCGGTCCAGAGGGATTTATAGAGGGTTCTGGCGGGTTTTCCGAGAGGGGTAGGAATCATGCGCAGACGGTTTTCAGGATCAGGAGCCATTGGAGTGTCGATTCGAGTCCATCCGTCCGGATCTGCCGTTGTCTCGTATTCTTCCATCCGCCGGATGATTTCACTCCATCCGGGGAATTTTTCCACTTTGTTTTTCTCTTCGACGTCTTTCTTATGTTTTTTGATATCATCGTTCCATTTTACAGAAATCTCTGTCACGGCAAGATAGGTTTTCTGTAATTCTCCCCGCTCTCTCTGTTTTTGCAGTCTGGCGGCTGCGGTCTGGTTTTTGGCGAAGAGAACGATGCCAGATGTGTCTTTGTCCAGGCGGCCGATGGGGCGGACGGTGTGGGACTCCTGCCGAAAAGCATAGTAGGCACTTACCTGGTTTGCCAGAGTGTCTTCATAGTGGCCGCCCTGAGGGTGAGTGACCACACCTGCCGGTTTGTTGACAGCTAAAAGGTCCTGGTCTTCGTAAAGAATATCCAGGACCTCTGTATTGACTGCCAGATGAGCGGAAGTCTGTGTTTCCGTCTCCAACAGGATCTCTATGATATCACCGGGCAGAGTTTTTTCTGTGACTCTGCACCGGGTACCATTTTTCCGGATTCCGTCAGGAAGGAATTTTGCACGGCTGATTTCTTTTTTTGTGAAACCTGCCTGTTTTCTCAATACTTCCTGTACGATTCCTCCTTCTTCCACCTGAAGGCTCCATACCCTCCGGCTCTCGTTACGCATCTGCCTCCGGCAGGGCGTATACATATTCTTTGAACATCCGACCACGCTGTTCGTAGTTGTCGAACTGTCCCCAGCTTGCACATGCCGGTGATAAGAGAACCGCATCGCCTTTGTTTGCTTTTTCGGCACAGATCTTTACGGCTTCTTCCAGATTATCAGCCAGAATCGTATTCATAAATCCACACTTGTGGGCGGTCTCTTCGATCTTTTCTCTCGTCTGACCGATCAGCACCAGGAAACGGACTTTTCCGTCAAAAGCTTCGATCCACTCGTCGTAAGAAGACTGTTTGTCATATCCTCCACCGATCAGCAGTGTCGGACGGTCCATGGCCTGGATTCCTTTGATAGCCGCATCCGGGTTGGTTCCTTTGGAATCGTTATAATATACCACTCCGTTTTTCTCTGTCACATATTCGATCCGGTGCTCTACTGCCACAAAGTTTTCCACACTTTTTTTGATATTTTCCACCGGAACACCTGCATAATATGCCATGGCTGCTGCCGCCATTGTATTTTCGTGGTTATGTCGGCCAAGGATCTTCAGGCGGTCTGTGGTCGTGATCACGAATTCTTTTTCTCCGGCTCTTAAAACAATCTCTTTTCCTCTCAGGAAAATACCCTGTGGAAGTTCTCTGAGGCTGGAAAAATAGACAACTTTTGCTTTCACCTGTCCACTTTCCCCGAAAGTTCTCAGCACCTCATCTTCATAATTCAGTACACAGACCTGATCTTTGGTCTGGTTACCGGTGATCAGTTCTTTCACACGGATATATTCTTCCATCGTATGATGACGGTTCAGATGATCCTCTGTGATATTCAAAATTGCACTGACTGCAGGCTGGAAGTCCTGGATGGTCTCTAACTGGAAGCTGCTGATTTCCGCCACTGTCACAGTCTCTTCTTTTGTGTCCAGAGCTACAGAAGTATACGGTGTTCCAATATTTCCAACCACATAGACACTATCCAGATAATCACTCATGATTTTTCCAAGCATGGCAGTTGTCGTTGTCTTTCCGTTGGTTCCTGTGATCGCCAGGACTTTTCCTTTACCCATCTGATAAGCAAGTTCTACCTCACCCCAGATCGGAAGTCCCTGTGTGCGAAGTGTCTTCACAATCGGAAGATCCGTCGGAACTCCAGGACTCATCACTACCAGATCCAGTGTTTTTCTCGCCTCTTCAGACAGTTCTCCGAGAATAATATCCACATTCTCCGGCTGTTCCAGTCTGGCTTTGATCGCCTCCGGATCCTGTTTGTCGTTTCCATCATAAATCACCGGACAAGCTCCCACTTTACAGAGCAGATCCGCTGCACCGATACCGCTGATACCGGCGCCAAATACTAATACACGTTTTCCTTCTAACTTCATGGTTCTCTCCCCGTTCTTTCAATGTGCTTAGAGTGCCAGCAGACCAATCATACACAGGATTGCTGTGATAATGGAGAAAACTGCCACAACTCTTGTCTCAGACCATCCACACAATTCAAAATGATGGTGGATCGGTGCCATCTTAAAGAATCTCTTTCCTCCGGTCTTTTTAAAATACGTAACCTGTATAATAACAGATGCCACCTCAATCAGATAAATAAGGCCTACCAGAATCAGAAACAGCGGCATCTGCAACATGTAAGCAGTACCTGCAACAAATCCTCCCAGTGCCAGTGAGCCGGTATCTCCCATAAATACTTTCGCCGGAAATACATTGAACAGCAAAAATCCCATCAGTGCGCCGACAACCGCACAGGTAATCGGTTCAATACCGCTTTGTGTTCCCACTGCCACTACCGTAAAGAATGTTGCCACCATTACGGTTACGCTGGATGCCAGACCATCCAGACCATCTGTAAAGTTGACACCGTTTACCGTACCGATCACCGCTACAAATAAAAGCGGTACTGCCACCCAGCCGATATTCCAGTAATATCCATGACTGAAAGGTACCAGCAGTGTCAGTTTAACGTCAGTAAAGCGAATCAGATAAAAAGCAAAAATTGCAGTTACCACGATCTGGCCTGCCATCTTCTGTGCCGGAAGCAGTCCATCGGAGCGTTTCAGCACAACCTTCAGATAATCATCCAGAAATCCGATCAGACCAAATCCCAGCGTAAGAAATAAGATCGGAATGATCTTCGGATAATCTTTTATATAAAGCAAAGATGTCACTGTTACTGCAATCAGAAAGATCAGACCACCCATGGTCGGAGTTCCCGCCTTGGAAAGATGGGACTTCACACCGTCGGTACGTTCCGTCTGGGATGCTTTCAGTCTCCGCAGAAACGGAATAATCACTGGTGCCAGAATCACACTGATCACAAAAGAAATAATCACCGGTATCACAATTTTAAAATCCATACTTCACCTCGTACATTATGAACATTTTTCTGTTCAGTTTTTTTACGCTCTAAGTATAATACTTTTCCCTCTATTCATCAACCGTTATTCCACACGCTTCACACAAATGCTTCCGAAAATTCCGTGATTCTGTCATTCTGTTTTGCTCTCCTCTGTCACGACTGCTGTTTTATCTATTCCCAGATACGGCAGCACATTCTCAAAAATCGTTTTCATCACCGGGGCTGCTATTGTTCCGCCATAATAGATTCCCTGCGGATTATAGATGATACAGACCCCGAGGATCACCGGATCATCGGCCGGAGCAAAACCGAGAAAAGAGGAAATATACCGGTTGGCACTTCTGGGCAATGTCTGAGAAGTAGCTGTTTTCCCGCCGATCCGATATCCTTCCACCTGCCCGTTTTTTCCTCCACCCTCTTTCACTACCATTTCCAGAGCATAGCGCATTTTCTCCGATGTCTGCCCCGAAAGAATTTTCTTTTTTTTCTCATATGAATACGTTTTTATGACCTTTCCATCCCGGTTTTGCACCTTTACTCCGAAATGGGGTGTGATTCTCTCCCCACCGTTGATCAGAGAGGCGGCTGTCGTTGCCAGCTGCAGAGGAGTAATCTGGAATGACTGACCGAATGCGATAGTTGCCAGTTCCACCTGTCCGATATTTTCTTTTTTATGCATAATGGTTCCCGCTTCCCCCGGCAGATCAATACCTGTTTTTTCCAATAAACCGAATTTTTGAAAATAATCGTAATATTTTTCCACACCCAGCCGTAATGCCACATCAATAAAAACCGGATTACAGGAATTTTCAATTCCCTGTACAAAAGTCTGTGCTCCATGTCCGGTTCTTCTTGCACAGTGAATCCGCCGATCTTCCACCACCCGAAAGCCAGGACAGGAAAACTGATCCTGCAACGTTACCACACCGGCTTCAAGCCCTGCTGATGCCGTGATAATTTTAAATGTAGACCCTGGTTCATACGTGTCATTGATACAGGTATTTCGCCACATCCGATTTAGCGCATCCGTCCGTTCCTTACGGTCTGATACACTCACAGACTCCGGCAGTGTGTACGGATCATTCAGATCAAATTCCGGTACATTTACACAGGCATAGATTTCGCCGTTTTGAGGATTAAGCAGAAGAACCGATACTTTCTCCGCTTCTTTTTGTTCCATCACACGTTCAGCCTCCTGTTGGGCATACATCTGCATATTATAATCCAGACTGATACAGAGATCGAATCCCTCTACCGGTTCCTTTCGTTTTTCCCCGATTCCATTTTGCTCGATTCCTCGGGCATCCGTTGTTGTAAGAATTGTCCCGTTGATTCCTTTTAACACTTCTTCGTATTTTACTTCCAGTCCGATGATTCCCTGATTATCTCCTCCGGTAAATCCAAGTACCCGGGAAGCAAGCCCGCCATACGGATAAAATCTTCGAAAATCCTCGTCCACTTTTACGCCGGCAAACTGATATTCCCGGATCTTATCCCCCACTTCTTTTTCCACATTTGTTTTTACTCTTTCGATCGAGGATATTTTATTCACCCGTTTTCGTGCTTCCGCCTCATCGATTCCCAACTCTTTTGTCAGCATCGCAATTACCTTTTCCGGTTCTTGGATCTGGCTGTGAATCACGGATATCGTACAAACTGTTTTATTATCTGCCAGTACAACTCCGTTCGCATCGAGAATTCGCCCTCTCGCGGCCTTGATCTTACGCTCTCTTTCGTGCAGATCATCGGCTTTTTTCGCATAATATTCCGACTGTACTACCATCAGATTGACCAATCGCCCTATCAAAGCTGTCAGCATAAGCATACATCCCAGAAAAACCACCAGCGTTTTTTTCTTATGAAATGTTTTATTTTTCACCATAAAAACCCCGCAGAAGCTTTCCATTTAATGTATGGTCACTTCTGCGAGGTTATTCGTATTCCTGTTTTTACTTAATTTCCACTTTGTATGGCCGCTTCTTCATCAGTGATACCTTCACTCTCCTGCTTATTGTCAAGCTTGGTTTCACTGTCATCCTCCGGCGGTGCAGCCGTTGTTGTATCATCGGTGCTGTCAGACTGTCTGTTGGACTCTGCCTGCTGATTGATCAGATTTTCCAGATAAGTCATCTTTGCATTTGCTTTATCCGTTACCTCTTCATCCTGGAAAATATTCAGATACGGAAGAATCTCTGTCATAACACCTTTATAAATATACTGTGCATACAGGCTGTCTGCCTGATATTCTGTATTTGGTTCGTCAACAACCACATACACAACCACCTGCGGATCATCCAGCGGTGCGAAACCGATAAATGATACCAGATATTTTTTTTCCTCACGGGGATATTTCTGTGCAGTTCCTGTTTTCCCGCCCATACTGTAACCGTCTACCTTCGCTGCTGCTCCGGTACCATCAGACTCCATAACAGTCCCCATATACTGGCGGATCAGTGCTGATACATCACTGGATACAGTCTGTTTTGTTACTACAGGCTGCACATCTTTGATCACATCACCGTCCTCGTTCAATATTTTACTGACCACATGTGGCTGATAATAATATCCACCATTGATCACAGAACAGATTGCCGCAATCTCCTGAATCATCGTACAGGTATATCCCTGTCCGAAGGAAGCACTGGCAAGTTCGGTACTTCCCGATGAAAGACTTTCTTCGGTGTGAAGTATACCTGTTGCTTCTCCCGGAAGATCAATACCCGTAGTAGCACCGAAATTAAATATTTTCTGGTACTTCAGGAATTCCTCCGGTCCCAGAAGAGCGCCGATTTGCATCAGCCCATCGTTACAGGAATGCTTGATCAGATCTGACAGGGTTTCCGTTCCATGTGCTCCCGGATAGATAGAACATCTGATTCTGGTCCCGCCAAACATCTGGTAACCGTCGCAGACAAACGTATCCGATGGCTGCACCACATCCGCATCCAATGCTGCACCAATGGTCAGCGGTTTTACCGTCGATCCCGGTTCAAAAGCATCGCTGATGCAATAATTTTTCCAGATACCGTAAAGATTCTCCAGCATCGTATCATTATCCATCCCATTGATCTCATCTTGCGAATAATAGGAAGTAAGATCTCTTGGATTGTTCAGATCATACGGATTATCCGTCGCCATGGCAAGAATCTCACCATTTTTCGGATTCGCAACAATGACACCTACATTTGCCGCTCCTTCGGCCCCTCTCGGACCATTTGCCATACCATCCATAAAATTGCTGATATATTTTTCTACTACCTGCTGAATATTAAGATCAATAGTTGATTCCACACTGTTGCCGTTAATCGGATCGATAATATTCTGTTCTACATCAGCATCTGAGTTGTAATATCCGAACTGTCTTCCGTTAACTCCGTTCAGAGTACTGGAATAATAGCCTTCGATTCCCCAGTCCGCGCTGTTTCCCGTATACGTAAATCCAACCAGATGACTGGCTGTGGAATTCAGAGGATATACTCTCCGATAATCTTCCTCAAACCATACCCCTTTGATGTTCGAACGCTCTGCAATTTCTTCTTTTGTCAGTTTTTCTTTTGCTTCTTCGCCGGATACATCGGTATAATCTTCAAATGCTTTCTTCTGGTTGATAGAAACATTGCTTTGCAGAATCTGATACTGACTGTCTTTTGTGGTCTCATCTTCCAGTTTCTTTCGAACAGTTTCTTCATCAAGCCCCATCACATCAACCAGCGCTTTTATGGTTGGTTCTACATATTCTTCTTTTGTGTTGACTACTTTGCAGTCCAGAATAACTTTATATACTTTCTCACTGGTCGCCAGTACTACCCCGTTTCTGTCTGTGATATCTCCACGTTTGAACGGAATCACACGGCTGTCGTACTTTTGCTGCGACTGACTTAATACCTGTTTGCTGTACTGATTTCCCTGGCTGGCATTGATCACTGTGATTCGTATACCTAAACCTACGAAAGCCAGTACGACCATTCCAAACAGCCATACCAGCTTCATACGCATCTTACTATTTATCTTTCTTGTTAAAAGGGGATTCCCCCTTTTCTTTCTTCTCTTTCTTTGCACGCAACCACCTTATTTTGTCGTATCAGGTACATCTTTATACTGACGTACATAACTGTTTCCTGCAGTATCAAACTGATAAATCTGATCTTCCTGCGGATAAGTCATCCCCAGTTCGTTCATCGCCTTATCTTTTATCTTTTCCAGATCCACTGATGAAATGACACTGTTGTATAATGCATCATTGTCTGCTTTCAGCTGACTCAGTTCTGACTCTGCAGTGGCAATCTCCTTTGTCTGTGTCGTGATCGCAGACTTCATCTGCAAATAACGGACACACATAAACAGAGCTGCCGCTGATACCACTGCCAGAAACATTACATAACCGCGGCTCATCGCTCTGGTTCTTGCCCGATTTCTGGAAGTTGTCCGACGAACCGGTCTCACTTCCGGTTCTTCCTGTGGTATGGCCTGAATCTTGCGGACAGTATTACCATCTATCACATACTGTTCCACTGTTCGTTCCGATCTGGAATTTACCCTTCTGTTTTGCTTTCTGGCCATTGTTGCTGTCTCCTTACTTAGCTTCGGATATCTGACGTTCAAATACCCGCAATTTTGCACTCTGTGAGCGACTGTTCCACTCCAGTTCTTCCTCAGATGGAAGAATCGGTTTTCTTGTTATCACTCTGCCCTTGGATACTTTTCCGCATACACACACAGGAAAGTTCGGCGGACAGGTACATGGATTTTCATTTCTTCGGAAAATCGTCTTTACGATACGGTCTTCCAGAGAATGGAAGGTAATAATGCAGATCCTTCCTCCGTCATTTAAAAAGTCAATCATTCCATCCAGCGAATCACGCAGAACGTCAAGCTCATGATTCAGTTCAATCCTGAGCGCCTGAAATGTTCTCTTGGAAGGATGTCCGCCCGTTGCCCGGACTTTCATCGGAATGGCTCTTTTTATAATCTCCGTTAATTCTCCTGTGGTATGAATCGGTGTCTCCTGTCTTGCCAGACAGATATGTTTTGCAATATTTTTTGCAAACTTGTCCTCTCCATAGTCACGAATAATCCTGTACAGTTCACTCTCGCTGTAAGTATTTACGATATCTTCCGCAGTTTTGGTCTGCCGCTGATCCATACGCATATCCAGAGGCACATCCTCCCGGTACGTAAAACCGCGTTCTGCATGATCCAGCTGATAGGAAGATACTCCCAAATCCAGCACAATACCATCAACAGAGTTGATTCCCCTTTTCTTTAATTCCGGGACCATGTGGCAATAATTACTGCGAATGATCATCGTGCGGTCCTGATAGTCCCGCAGTCGTTCACTCGCCGCCTGTATTGCCGCATCGTCCTGGTCTATTCCTATTAATCTCCCCGTGGCAGATAATAATTTGCATACTTCCGAGGCATGTCCTGCCCCTCCCAAAGTTCCGTCAACATAGATGCCGTCCGGCTTCACATTCAGATTGTCTATGGTCTCTTTCAGTAATACCGATTTGTGTTTAAACTCCATCTAACACTCTTACTCCTTTTTCCACCGGATCTAGATGATAATTCCCATCTCCTGCATATCTTCTGCAATCGCATCCATATCATCATAGTCATTATTTTCACTCCACTTCGCCTTGCTCCAAACTTCGATCCGGTTCAGATTACCGGTGAGTACCACATCTTTCTCCAGACCTGCAAATTCCCGTAACGTTGCCGGTACCAGGATTCTCCCCTGTCGATCCAGTTCACATGTTGTCGCACCTGCCACAAAGAATCGTGAAAATTTTCTCGCATTTTTGTTTGTAAGCGGTAAAGCTTCCAGTTTCTTCTCAAAGATCTTCCACTGTTCCATAGGATAAATAGAAAGGCAGCCGTCTAAACCCTTTGTTAACACGAATTCATCTCCCAGTTCTTCGCGAAACTTAGACGGAATGATCAATCTTCCTTTTGCGTCAATTGTATGACTGTATTCTCCCATGAACATAGAATCTACCCTCTTTGAGTGCCGGGGAATTCCCCGGAATCATGAAATAAACGGTTCTCCCCAACCTTTTATTTCAGGTGCTTTCTGGAATCGGCTGCCACACACTCTCCCTTTCGCACCACTTTTCTCCACTTTCTACCACTTATGCTCTTTATTCTAAACCAAATGTAGAAAGAATACAAGGGGAAATTTTGGAAAAAAAATGAGGAAAAGCTTAACTTTTCCTCATTTTTCTGCATTTGTAACTGCTCAGTACCATCGCGGGATATTGCCTATCGAACAGTTGCCTGTATTTTTTTCTGTTTATTCACTTATACATTGAAACGGAATAGAATTACATCTCCGTCTTTTACCACATACTCTTTTCCTTCCATGCGGACCAGGCCTTTTTCTCTTGCTCCGGCATAAGAACCGGACTCCAGAAGGTCTTTATAGTTGACAACTTCTGCCTTGATAAATCCTCTCTCAAAGTCGGTATGAATCTTTCCGGCTGCCTGCGGTGCCTTTGTTCCCACTTTAATCGTCCATGCACGTGTCTCATCCTCACCGGCAGTCAGATAACTCATCAGTCCCAGCAGTTCATAACTTGCTTTTATCAGTTTTTCCAGACCGGATTCCTGAATTCCCAGATCATCCAGGAACATTTTTTTCTCATCATCTTCCAGCTCGGCGATCTCCTGTTCAATCTCCGCACAGATAACAAACACACCACTGTTCTGCTCTTTTGCCAGTTCCCGGACAGCCTGTACATGCGGGTTTGAAGCACCATCGTCTGCCAGATCATCCTCCGAAACATTTGCTGCAAAGATAACCGGTTTTGCTGTCAGCAGATTATACTCCTGCAGCCATGCCTCTTCGTCTTCGTTTTCTGTTTCCAGGGTAATCGCCGGTTTTCCGTCTTCCAGATGTGCTTTGATTCTCTGCTGCAGTTCCAGCTCTTTCGCTGCTGTCTTATCCATTCTGGCTGCCTTGGTTGTCTTAGCAATTCTTCTCTCCAGAATCTCCAGATCCGAGAAGATCAGCTCCAGGTTGATTGTCTCAATATCACGTACCGGATCAATTTTTCCGTCTACATGGATAACATTTGAATCCTCAAAGCACCGAACCACATGAACGATTGCATCCACCTCACGAATATTTGCCAGAAACTGGTTTCCAAGACCTTCTCCTTTGGAAGCACCCTTAACCAGACCTGCGATATCTACAAACTCGATCACCGCTGGAGTCACCTTCTTGGAATGATAAAAATCACCCAGTAATTTCAGTCTCTCATCCGGTACTGCCACAATACCCACATTCGGATCGATCGTACAGAACGGATAATTGGCAGACTCAGCCCCTGCCTTTGTCAGTGAGTTAAACAAGGTACTCTTTCCCACATTCGGAAGCCCAACGATACCTAACTTCATACTATATACCTCTTTCCTAAATTTCCTTTATTTTATAGCCTTTTGCTCTTCGCAATCGCATCGAGTGCCACAATAAGCGCCATTTACACAACACCATAAAGTCTATCATATTTCCCCCACACAGGCAAGTTTTCTTTTCTCCCCATTTGAATCCCCTCCCCATACCAGCATCCTTCCCCCTTTGAACACCCAGCCGTCAGCCCACCCCATCCTCCACCAACCACCCGCAGACCCTGGCAGCTGGTGGAGGATGGGGTGGGCTGACGGCGTCCCCTGTGTCCCAAAAAAACTATCTTAATAAAATATAATAGCCGGGTGACCTCCCAGTGCAAGGGGAAAAGCAAAACATACACACTGGGAGTCCCCGGTTACTACCAAAAATCTATTCAGTTTCCGAAACCTCAGACTGGAATCCCGCCTTTTTTAAAACGTAACCTTCAACGTCTTAATCTCATAAGGTTTCATCTCGAAAGTCGCCTGATTTCCTGTAAACTCTACAGGATCTGCTCCTTCCTCCATCATATTACACTCGACAACAGATGTCAATTCCTTACCGAAAATTAGTGTCACCGGAGTTCTTCTGTTATAGCACTCGTACAGACGAACGATGACAGCATCCGAATCTTCCGCTTTTTTCACAACCTCGATCACTGCATTATCCTGATCAGAGGAAACCAGAGAATATTCCGGAGCAAGTGTTCCTCCTTCATTCTCTTTCCAACTGTAGGTCAGAGGGTTATTGATCTGGTAAGCCTGTTTTACCGTACCGGCTTCTCGCCAGCCGCCCTGATGTGGATAAATAGAATAAGTAAATTCATGCAGTTCTTTATCAGCTTCCGGATTCGGATGAATAGCAGATTTCAGCATGGACATACCGATCACACCATTGCGGACACCAACACCATACTTGCAGTCATTTAACATACTGACACCGTAGCCATCCTCGGACACATCCATCCATTTATGGTGGCAGACTTCAAATTTTGCAAAATCCCAGGAAGTATTGTCATGGGTATCACGTTTTACGTTACCATACTGGATATCAAATGTAGCTTCGTTGGTATGTACATCGATCGGGAAGTAGTCTTTCACAAAGATCTGATGCTCTTTCCAGTCAATTACATTCTTGATATCGATTCTTGGAATGTCATGATACAGATAAATAAACTGTGTGATCGTGGAATCCAGATATTTACGCTCTACTTTTACGCAGGCTCTTACCGGACCATTTTCCACTACTTCCATCGCAGATACCTGATCGATATCCCAGAATTTTTCTGTATAATAATTGTTTACATCCCATGCATCATAGTTGTGCGGACGGTCTTCGTAACTTACGATCACGTTACCGGCTTCACCCGGTTTCAGTACATCTCGTTCTGCTTTCTTATCATAGATCTTCGCAAACTGACCTTTTTCATTATATTCTACCTTGAAGAATTCATTTTCCATCACTTTGGTGGATACTTCCATCGTCGGTGTGGTATCTGCTGCTTCTTCTTTCACGGTATAAGTCTTATATCCTTTTCCTGGTACGCCTGCTGCAAAGAATACATATGCGCCGTCTGCGGTTTTCTGAACAGCCAGTTTTGTCTCTCCATCGTAAACTGCAGGTTCTCCCATTCCTTTCGGAACAGTAAAGGTTACCAGATCATACGCTGCTGCACTGTTCGGGTTATATACAACCAGAGAATGCTTCGGTGCTTTTACACCTGCTGCGATATGTGCCAGTGTTGCATCGGTCAGCGCTTTGTTCTCTGCAAAGATGCCTTCGTACTCTGCTTTGGAATCATCATATACTTCTTTGATCGAAGATCCCGGCAGAATATCGTGGAACTGGTTACGCAGAATGACCTCCCAGCCCTCATGCAGCTCTTTTTCCGGATATGCACCGCCTGCGGTCTGTGCATCCAGCATTGCGTACATTTCTTCGTTCTGATATGCAAATTCTGCTTTCCGATTGAACTTTTTGTTTCTTGCCATAGAAGTATAAGTACCTCTGTGGTATTCCAGATACAGCTCGCCCACCCAAGTCGGCAGATATTTTTTTCCGGTTACATGTTTGTCCAGCACATGGAAGAATTCTTTTGCGGTAGACATCTTGGTTCTCGGCATACCCGGGAGACCTTTTGCCAGACGTCTCTGATTCTCCAGCATATCTTTGGTTGGACCGCCGCCACCATCTCCGAAGCCGAAGCTGCAAAGTACTTCTTCGTTCAGATATTTCTGGCTGTATCGTGCCCATGCACCCTTCATCTGGCTCGGATTGATATATCCGTTATAAGTGGTAAAGTGTTCTGTCTCTGTACCACCCTCTACTGCTGCCTTATTATAGTCACGGGTCGGAACAAAATGTGTCAGTACACGGCTTCCGTCGATACCTTCCCATTCGAATGTATCATACGGCATCTTGTTAAACTCGTTCCAGCTGATCTTTGTTGTCATGAAATACGGAATTCCACATTTCTGCAGAATCTGCGGAAGTGCTGCGGAATAACCGAATACGTCAGGAAGCCACAGGATCTCATTGTCCACGCCGAACTCTTCTTTGAAGAATCTCTGTCCGTGTACAAACTGGCGAACCAGTGCTTCACCGGAAGCGATATTACAGTCTGCCTCTACGAACATACCACCGTCCGGCTCCCAGCGTCCTTCTTTGACTCTTTCTTTGATCTGTTCATAAACATCCGGAGCATTTTTCTTCACATATTTGTACAGCTGTGGCTGGCTGGACATAAATACATATTCCGGATATTCTTTCATCAGTTCCAGTACGGTAGAAAAGCTTCGGACTGCCTTGTCTTCTGTCACACGCAGAGTCCACAGCCATGCACAGTCAATGTGTGTATGTCCTACACAGTAGATGATCGGGCTTTTCTCACCGTCACAATATTTCTCATAAAATTCTTTTGTGATGTACTCCTGTGCTTTTTCCAGGCTTTGATAATACTCTTTGGAACCTTCTTTTCTCATATCCAGCAGATTCAGAGATTCGTTCAGTGCCTGAATAATCGTAATATATGCCTGATCTTCCGTGTTCAGCAGTCTGGCACTCTGGTACGGAACTTCCAGGTCATAGTAATATTTCTCAGTCTTACGATCCAGTACTTTCAGGCTGGAGTTCATCTTCAGACTGAAGTTCTGGTCTCCGGTAAATGCGGAAAGAACAATGCGATAGGTGTCTCCTGCTTTGGCAGGCTCTGCCAAAATGATTTCTCTGTGGTTGACATCAAGCCCCTGTACTCTCACACCGTTTACAAAGATGGAAAACTGTGGATTCGTTGCATCCCACTCTCCTTCTTTTCCGGTTTTCAGTTCATACACTACACACTCTCCGTCAAATTCTTCCGGAATTGTCACTACGGTCTCAAACCAGTAGTATTCTCTGTGTCCGCCCCACAATTCCTGGTTGGTAATCTCTGTCCAGGATGAGGTATCCAGATTGTTTACATCCAGACATCTCTCATCTGTGCGGATCATCTTGTAACTTGGAATCGCAACCTGCTTCGGATATACCTGTTCCTGCAGATATTCCAGCATTTTACCGATTCTTTCTTTTAGCAATATCATTTTTGCTACCTCCTTGTAAAACCCATTATGCAGTCACTTTCCCCCCAATATTTTCAAAATAGTCAAAGTAACTGTATTTACCTCATAATACCATATCTTCTCCAAAAAAGAAAGCCATCTTTGAATGCCGGACACACAGCCCGTATGTGATAGTTACTGTTCACTCCGTTTCCATTAACACACTTCGCGATATTACCAGTGAACCTGTAACACGTAACATACAAACCGTGTACCCTCTGCATCCGGTGATGGCTTGGTACCTTACTTATTCTTTTAGTGTAACAACGGCATCAGCCTTTTGCGGCACCTGCCATGGTAAATCCTTTAGACATATAATTCTGTGACAACACATATAACAGGACTGACGGCAGTGCGTAAATGATCGAGTATGCAGCCAGCGGACCGTATGCGATCGTTCCATGCTGACCGAAGAACTGATACAGCATAACAGCTGCAGGCAGTTTTGTTTTGGAACTCAGCAGAATATACGGGATAAAGAAGTTACCCCAGCTTCCGGAGAATGTGTAAATAAACACTACACAGATTCCAGGGAACATCAGTGGTGCTACAATCTTTCTGATAGACTGCATGGTAGTAGCTCCGTCTACCCATGCTGCTTCTTCCAGTTCTACCGGAACGCCATCCATAAAGTTCTTCATCAGCCAGATTCCATATGGAAGTGCAGAAGCTGTCAGATACAGGATTACTCCCGGGATGCTGTCCAGAAGTCCGATGTTCAGGAACATTTTGTATACCGGAACGATAACAGCGATCATTGGCAGTGCTGTCATAAACAGGATGACATACATAAACTGTTTTTTAAATGTCAGACGATATCTGGACAGAGGATACGCTGCCAGACCGGATACCAGTACAACAATCAGAGACTGAATCAGGGAAATCGTAAGACCTACACCAAATCCTCTCAGGTTATCTGTATTTGTCAGTACTGATGTAAAGTTACTGAGTGTCCACTGTGACGGCCATTTTAAGGCCTGGCTTGCATTTAAGTCAAATGCTGCAAGAATCAGCCATACCAGAGGCAGGACAAAGATAATTGCAATGATCGTCAGTATTGCATAATGAATCGCTTTTGTTACTCTCTCACTCATCTTATCTTTCTCCTTTCTTATTCTTCGCTCTTAACTACTTTTGTATAGATGACACTGCATACAGCGCCGACTGCCAGCAGTACCATACCGATTGCTGTACCCTGTCCTAACTGGAAGTTCTTCATACCTGCATTGTACATGTAGATAGACAGTGTTGTTGTTTTGGTACCAGGACCACCACCGGTCAGTGCCCAGATCAGACCAAATACACCCAGAGTAGACAAGGTATTCAGCATGGTATTGGTTGCGATGGTGTCTTTGATACAAGGAACGATGATACGAACCAGCGTCTGGATGCGGGTTGCACCGTCCACACGTGCTGCCTCTTCGATATCACCGGATACATTATCCAGCGCAGACTGGAAGTTCATCATGGAGAATGCAGTACCATGCCATACGTTCGCGATGACTACTGTGGCCATCGGGTGTGCATAGATCCATTCTACTGCCGGCATATGGACAGCTGTCAGCATAGTGTTCATGGTACCGGACATATCAAAGAATGCCAGCATAGCCAGAGATACTACGATTTCCGGCATAACCCATCCGACCAGGATACACGGTCCTACAACACTACGGAAGGCTTTTGCTTTTCCCTTCATCAAATAAGCAATGATGAAACCAAGGATACTCTGTCCTGCAAGGCTTCCGATCAGGAATACCAGTGTATTCTTGATTGCGATCAGTGTGTTTTGATCTTTAAAAATCTTAACATAGTTGTCAATGCCTACGAACTGGAAGTTCTGCGCATTGGCTCCGGTTAATGCCATGTTTGTAAATGAATAATAAACTGTCAGGATAATCGGAACAATGAAGAAACATACCAGAAGAATCACTGCTGGAAGAAGCAGTATTGACTTCTTAGCTTCATCTTTGATCATCGCTGCGCGATTCGGTTTTGCCATGGTCCTTTCCTCCTATTTTTCATACTCTTTTTTGCCTCAATTCTTATACGAGAAAGCACTTTCTTATTACTTTTTCGTATAAAAATGCGGGCTGCCCGGTCTATGTGCAGCCCGCACCGTCATCCTTACTTACTGTTTTGTGGTATTTTCTTCTCCAACAGCATTTGCCACACTGGTTGCATACTGTTTCATTGCATTTTCCGGTGTATCACCACTTGCTACGGCTTCAACCATCTGCTGGATAGAAGTAGATACTGTTGAGTACTGGTCATTCTGTGGTCTGAATGCTGCTACATCCAGGAACTCAGCTGCCTGCGCCATGAAAGGCTGAGAAGCATAATCTTCATCTTCAGCGATATCAGTTCTTACAGAAGTGTTACCAGCCTGCATGATGTATGTTTTGTATGCATCATATGTATTCAGCTGTTCAATGAATTCCATTGTCAGATCTTTGTTGTCGGAGTTTTCCGGGATAGAATAAGCCCAGCCACCAGCCATTGTGATGGTTCCATCGCCGTCACCGTTCTGTGTAGGCATTGCAGCCCATCCCATCTTCTCGCCATAGTTTTCATATGGAGAAGCTCCTGTATCTTTCCAGTTACCTGTGATCCAGATACCATCCAGAGAGATAGCCAGTTTTTCTTCTGGAATATACTGCTGAGCAGATGTTGTAGATGCGGAACCATTCAGTACCAGAGACAGGGATGGTCCATATCCGTTTGAGTAGATATCAGAGATAAACTGCAGTGAATCTTTGATTCCCTGGCTGTCTGTGATCCATTTTCCGTCATCTGTGATCAGTCTTTCACCTGTTCCGTACAGTAACATCTCATATGTCTGCATGGAAGTTGCTTCACCGGTTGCTACACCGGAGTTGCACCAGAACGGTACGATATCCGGGCATTTATCTTTAATCTTAGCACATGCATCCAGGATGTCATCCCATGTCTTCGGTGCCCAGTCTTCTCCTTCAGCAATAACGCCTGCTGTTGTCAGGATTTCTCTGTTGTACCACAGTCCACGGGTATCTGTACAATATGGAATACCATATACTTTTCCGTCTGTTGTAACAACTTCTTTCATCTTGTCATAGAAGGTTCCGTCATTCCATGTATCCCAGTCGCTCACGTAATCACTCAGATCTGTCAGATAGCCGGCTGCTACGTCGTTTGGCAGCTGGAAAGTATCTTCACAAACCAGATCAGGACAAGTGGATGAATCCCCTAACTGCAGTGCGATTTTTGTGAAGTAATCACCTTCGGAAGCTGTGATTGGCTGGAAATCCAGTTCAACTTCATCTTTTTTATCCCAGTTTTCATATGCTTCCTGCATAGCAACATAGTTTGGGTTTACATTGATATCTGTTCCGTCATCACGCCATGTGATTGTGATTTTCTTTTTATCTCCTGATGAACTGTCATCTGATTTTGTGTTGCTGCTTGATGTGCTGCTTGCGTCGCTGCTGTCAGAGGAAGAGTTTGAACCGCCACATGCAGTCATGCTCATTACCATTGCCGAAGCAAGAAGGATACTTAAAATCTGTCTTTTTTTCATGTTGTTCGCTCCTTTTCTTTGTTGACTCTGTTGTCATTTGATGGTTCTATATTATCAACCGTTGTACGTTTTGTATATTTAAAATTTTTAACAATGGGGTAAATTTTTGATGTTGTTTGAAAAATCATGACAAAAAAAGACCCCTTGGTATTATTTTTGTCATAATATCCAAAAAGATCTTTTTAATTTGAATAGCTGTTCAGTAACTTCACAGTCATGAATCTGACATAATCGATACCCGGATCTGATCTCTTGTCTTTTCTGCTACCAGCGATGCATCACTCAGCTTACTGTTCAAAACACTGCTTACACCACTCGCTATTTTTCCGCAGATATCCGACCAGGATTGATAATACAGCATGGGGCGTGCCCTGGCAGATAAATTATTGGTATCTTCCATATAGATTTTTCCCTTTTTCTTATAAGAAATTCCTGTATATACCTGCAATGTTCCCATCGTATCATTAATCCGTTCTGAGATTTCCTTTTTTATCAGGTATTGTGCAAAAGACACTGCACCTGTTCCTGCCTCTTTTGTCACACATACTTCATCACCAAACCAGAAGGTTCCTCCGGCTTCATCATATGGTACTTCTGCCATGCCTACCGTAAATTTTGTCTGATTACTTTTTAAGATACTGGTAACGCTCATCTGATTAATCATCATCGTTACCCTTCCTTCGGCAAATTCCTGCGCAAGATCCTCCTGTGTAAAATTCGTCGCGTATCTGGAAGTCAGTTCTCCCACTGACAGCTGCCTGAAATTCTGAAAACACTTTTCCCATAATTCTTCACTCACAGTATTCAGATTGCCTCCGCTGCTGTACATCATGATCCAATACAGATTAGTGAGTTCTGTCTCCCGTTTTCCTGCAATCCCGATACTCTGAATTCCTGATTTTTTCACCTTATATCCTGCCCGGAGCAGCTCACTCCAGCTTGTTGGCACATCAACGTTTCTTTCTTCCAGCATATCTGCATTGTAATACAGCACATACGGATCACAGGTCAATGGGTATCCATAGTATTTTCCATCGTGCTGCAGTGCCTGCCAGAACCTGTCATCTACAATATCTTCCTTCATTTCCCAACTGACCGGTACTTCTTTCAGAAGTCCCTGACCGATCATCCCCTGTACCATCGTATTCTCGCATATAACAAGATCCACCTGATTTTCTCCTGTCATTCTCCGTACAGACAGCTCTTTTTCCAGATTCTCTTTCGGCACATAGATCATCTCAATTTCAGGTTTTGACTCATCTCTGCTGTATTCTGCGGCTACCTTATTCAGGATCTGCTGTTGCATCTTCCCCTGATACGGTGCAAGCACACGGATCACCTGGCGTTCTTCTTTCTCTGTCGCTTCCTGCTGATTACTCTGGAGAAATCCTGCATACAGTGCAACAAATATAACCATTGTAACTGCTGCAAGTATATATAATATTTTTTTGAACCTCATCGGCTGTTCTCCTTTTTATATTCTGCCGGAGAGATTCCACAGATCTTTTTAAAGACTTTCTGAAAATACTTCTGATCATTAAATCCTGTGGCTTCTGCCACTTCAGCCACCTTATAATTTCCTGTCGCAAGCATTCTTTTTCCCATACTGATCCTGAAATTTGCCAGAAAATCCACAAATTTCACACCTGTCTCTTCCTTGAAAATCCTTGAGAGGTATTCCGGACTCACGTTACAGCACTGTGCCACATCCTGAAGACCGACCGCTTCCATATAGTGTTCCCGGATATAAGCGATCGCATTCAGCACAATACCATTTTCTGTAATATTTTCTTCTGTTTCTTCGTTCCAGGCGATGGCCTGCTTCACCACTTTTTGAAACTGATACTGCAGTTCTTTCTGGGTATGACTGCTTCGAACGCTTTCCATCATATATCGCAGTTCCTCTTCCTGATTGTCATCTCCCCGCATTTCTCCTTCCACACGGGCGATTCCCATCAGAAAACGCAGTGTATAATTGCGGATGCATTCCGGTGTTGCCTGACTTAAGATCACCTGCTTCGAAAATGTTTCCCCGGATTCTGCAATCTTATCTTTCTTACCACTGCGAATTCCCCGTACCATCTCATTCTCCAATGCTGTCGGATAATCCAGGTTTTCATATTCCATCATCTGTGCCATTTTTTCTGTCATGATCACTTCATGTCCACTACAGAATGTGTGTTTCAGCAGTGCCGAAAGTTCATTCATCACATCCGGTAGCTGCATAATACCCACAAAGCGATCCATGGTTGCCACACATGGAGTGATGTTCTGGATCTTTGGCAGGATCCGCAGTTCAAAGAGCCGTTTTAACGTTCGATTTCGTACTGTGTCAACCAGCACGATATATATTCCTCCCTGCTCTCCCGGACGGATCAGCATGTAGTAGTTTTCCATACAAAGAGCTTCCATCTGATTTTCCAGTTCTTCTTTCATTTCACCATAGGATTCATTCGCCATACTGTCCGGATGGATCAGCAACATGGTAAACTGCGTGTCTTTCGTTACACCAATCTTTTCTTCCAGCATCGGACGGATCTGTTCTCTCTGTTCTTCACTGCTGCTGATATAATTCCATAACAGACGCTCCGGTGTCACCTGCTCCGCTTTCTGTTTTGCGATCCGGCTTTCCACTTTTTTGAGCACACCCAGGAACTGATCAATGTCCATCGGTTTCAGTACATACTCCACTACCTGCAGCTGCAATGCTCTTCTTGCATACTCAAATTCAGAATATCCGGTCAGCAAAACAGCCTGCACCTCAATGTCTGCCTCCTTGATCTTCTGCAGCATGCCCAGTCCGTCAAGTACCGGCATCTTGATATCAGAAAGTACCAGATCCGGTTTTTCCTTCTCCACCATCCGGTATCCTTCCTCACCGTTTTCCGCCACACCTGCGATCTCATAATCCGTAAATCTCCGGATCAGACGGATCAACCCTTCTCTGGACTTTGGTTCATCTTCCGCTATGACTATCCGCATCGCCTGTTCCTCCTTTATTTTTTATGTACTCTCGGAATCTTTCTGTTCTCCGGGAGTTTCTATACTTCATAAGGAATCTTCATCGTGATTCTGGTTCCTTCTCTTTCTGTTCCCTTCCAGGATTCCACATGAAAGCTTCCCTGTCCTCCGTAATAAAGTTTCAGTCTGGTGATCACGTTACGCACACCGATACTGCTCTCAATCTTTTCTTTCTGATAGTCAAAATGATTAAACAGCCCCACCTGTTCCTGACTCATGCCGACACCATTATCTTCCACAACAATCTCCAGCATGTCCTCTTTTCCCGTACGTCCGATCCGGATATTGACCTCATCCATACCCGTATTTCCCGGAAATGCATGAACCAGTGTGTTTTCCAGAAGTGGCTGGATCATCAGCTTATGTATCCGGTAATGTCGCAGACCCTCCTCCACGTCAATCGTGCAGATAAACGAATAATCAAACCGCTGCTGTTGCAGATACACATATCTTTTCAGATACTCCAGTTCATCCTGTATCTCTACGATCTCATTGCTTTTGTGAATACTGTACCGCAGAATTGCCGCAAGACTCGTGAGCATCTTACTGATCGTATATTCTTCATTGTCCAGCGCTACCCAGTTGATGGCATCCAGCGTATTATACAGAAAATGTGGGTTGATCTGTGCTTCCAGCGATTTGATTTCCGCATTCTTGACGCGCACCAGAGATTCTTTTTCCTGTTCATTGGACTGGTGGATTTTCCCTATCATATAGTTAAACTGTTCGGAAATCCTGGTAAATTCATCGTTGCCCCGTACTTCAATCCTTGCCTCCATATCCCCATGATTTGCCTGATCCATAGCCTGCAGAATCGGTTTTACCGATGTATCCACCTGACCGGAGAAACGAAGTGTCAGAAGAAGGCAGGCAATACCTGCAAGCACGCAAAAGCAGACGATAATGCCGATCATGTATCGAAAATTTCTTAACGCATAATCCGTATCCTGTACATTGATGACATACCCGCATCCTTCTTTCAGCTGAATACTGCTGACCAGTAAGTTTTTACTTTCCAACAATTTCTGATTTTTCACATACAAAAGGGATGCTTCTTCCAGTTTCTTCTTTTCGACACCTGATGTCAGATTTGCTTCCTTAATCTCAGAAACATCATCCTCAGAAAACACACCAGTCTCTTCGGGAAGATTGATGTTCTCTGCATTTCCGGTAGAAACAGACAACAGATCCCCATAGTTGTTAACTACCATCGTCAGATTGGACTCTGTATTACTTTTTTCATAGACCCGGCGCAAAGCTTCTTCTTTGATGCAGATCACAATATATCCATACGGTCGTTCCGTGCTTCCCTCATCGACACTTTCCAGCGGAGAACTTACATAGATCACATCATCCGCTCCATATTCTCGACTGCTGAGATGTTCCAGGGATGAATATCTGATTTCTCTGTTATTTGTGATTTCTTTCAGTTTCTGTCCATTTCCGTAAGTTTCTATTGGAAAGCAATAACTGTTCTGACTCGATACCGTTATCTCATCATAAAAACATACATCGTATTTTTCTCCGATGATTGCGATTCCCATGATACTCGGATTGCTCACCGTAATGTTTTCGAGACGTTTGCAGATTGCCGTCCTGGCACCGTTATACTGATTATTGTCCCAGTTATTGATACATTCCATTTCTTCCCGATAAAAGTCATCCGTATATATGCTCTGAATGATTCCCTCACAGGTTCGCCAGAAGCTTTCCACATTGCTTGCCGACTGCTCCAGATTTGCCTGGATCAGTTCGTTTGTCTGGCTGTGAATAATAGAAGAACTGATCTGATAAACAACAACAAACAAACAGGCCAGGGGAATCAGAGATACCAGCAACAACATCAAACGAATCTTTTTTGCCAGTTCCAATCTGGAAAAATATGTTTGAACGTTGCTTATGTATGCTCTGATTATACTCACCTGACCTGTTCCTCTCTTATTTTATATCATTACTTTTATTTTTTTCATAGAAAGCGCAAATAATGCAAACAATGAGTTTGCCCATGCGAACCATTCTCTGGTAAATTTCTTCGGATCCTGACAGTCAAATCCTTCGTGCATCACTTTGCAGTCTGCATCGGTAGCCAGAAGGGTTTCCAGCAGTTCTTTTCTCTCTTCTTCGTCATCAGAAGTCAGTCCCTGCATCGTCAGTGCGATGTGCCAGATATACTGATCCGGTGTGTGCGGACTTCCGATTCCTTTTGCGCAGTCGCCCTCAAAATAATATGGATTCTTTTTACTTAATACAAAGGCTCTTGTATTTTTATAAATCGGATCCTCTTTTCCACAATATGCCAGCCATGGCAGGGATAACAGACTCGGTACGTTGGCATCATCCATCAGATTGTAGTTGCCAAGACCATCTGTCTCGTATGCATAAATCTTTCCGAAGGTTTCATCTTCCACAATACCATATTTCCGGATACCTTCCTGGATCTCCGCCTGTAACTCTTTTGCTTCTTTTGCCATCTGTGGATCCTGGAAATCTTTCTCCAGAAATTCTGCCATATAATCCAGAACTACGCTTGCAAACATATTGGACGGAATCAGATAACCATACTTGCACGCATCATCACTCGGACGGAATCCGGACCAGGTCATACCGGTATAACCTACCGGTGCACCCTTTCCATCGTTACTTAAGGTATCAGACGGCGGACAGTTGAGACGTACGAAAGAATACTCGGAGTTCTCATGGTACTGCTCTGTCTGCCATACATCCAGAATGTCGCGGAATGCCTGTTTTACTTCCGGTGTAAAGACATCTCTTGCTCCTGAATTCTCCACATACTGTTTGATCAGCCAGATCGGGTAGCACAGGGAGTCGATCTCGTACTTTCTCTCCCAGTTCCACGGATTGTATTTTGTCAGATCTTTCTCCCAGCAGTTTCCGTTGTCTTCTTCGTTAAATGCATTGGCATACGGATCAATATGTACATACTTTGCCTGACGGGCGATCAGTCCTTTTACCATCTCTTTTAAGATGGGATATTCTTTCAGATATGGCAGATAATGAACGACCTGTGCGGAAGAATCTCTCAGCCACATGGCTGCGATATCTCCGGTAAATACATACGCTTCTCCGCTCTCAAGAAATTTTGTCGTGGTTTTTGCAGTACTTACATAGCAGTTCCGGAATGTTTCCTGCATCTTCGGATTTCCTTCCCAGTATGCTGCTTCTTTTCCGGCGATTTCTTCTACCGCCTGAACCAGTGCTTCTTTCTTTTCCTGTGTGTTCATGTAAAAATCCTCCTTGTCACTTCAGTCTTTGCTTTGTATCATCAACAGTACACCCTGTTCCCAGCTGACATCTGCCACATCCGCTGTGATCTCATTGCTTACCCCCAGACCTTCCCGGTCTTTTAACTGATAGTGATCCAGCGGATATTTAAAGCCCTTAAGTGTCAGTCCTTCCACGGTTTCACCCATGGGGAACAGAGACACATAGGTACCATACTGTTCTTCTTTTTTGAGAGAAAATGTTTTTTCTACCGGAAGACCGATCTTATTTCTGCTGTCCACGATCCATACCTGTACTTTTTTCTCCCATGCTTCCTTTAATATCTGCAGATTACAGACCACGTGATCGATCCTGGTCCCCGTTGCCCCCAGAATCCAGATCTCTGTACTGCCCTCTTCCAGGGCTTTATCCAGTGCGATTTTTGTATCTGTCGCATCCTTTACCGGATTGTAGGTACGGATCGGGATCTCTCCCTCCTGCCGGTAACGTTCCAGAATCTCTCCCGGAAGACTGTCAAAATCTCCCACGATATAATCCGGACGGATATCATATTCATAACAAAACTGTAACCCTTTGTCTACCCCGAGAATATAATCGGCTTTTAGCTCCTGTATAAAGGAAAGAGCAAAATCTGCTTCGATCATGCCCCCTGTGATAATCAGCGTTTTCATTTTTTATCTGCTCTCCATTTTCTCTTTCAGGCAACGGACGTTTTCTCCAATATTTCCGCCAAAGACAGCAGATCCGGCAACCAGAATATTGGCACCCGCATCCAGTACTTTATCGATGGTCTTTTCGTTGATTCCTCCATCTACCTGAATATCCACGTCCAGTCCTGCCTCCGTGATCATTTTTCGCAATTTCTGTACTTTTCCGGTACAGCTTTCAATATAACTCTGACCACCAAATCCAGGGTTGACTGTCATGATCAGTACCATATCCACCAGATCCAGCACACATTCCAGCTGACTGACCGGTGTCCCCGGATTGATCGCCACACCGACTTTCATTCCGGCTTTACGGATCTCCCGTAATGTGCTGTCCAGATGCTTACATGCTTCCACGTGTACGGTCAGCATATCCGCTCCGCTTTTTTTGAATTCTTCAAATATATCTTCCCGGCTCCTCGATCATCAGATGGACATCAAAAAACAGAGAACTGTTTTTCCGAATGGATGCGATCACCGGCATCCCAAAGGAAATACTCGGAACAAATGCTCCATCCATCACATCAATATGAAGCCATTCCACTCCCGCTTCTTCCACCTGTCGGATCTGCTCTCCAAGACAATTAAAATCTGCTGCCAATATAGATGGTGATAACTGATACATCGCTTAATATCTCCTTTTTTCCTGTTCTTTCAGCTCTTCATAAAAGCTGACATAATTTTCATAACGCTGTCTGTGAATTTTTCCTTTTTCCACCGCCTGTTTAACCGCACATTCCGGCTCATGAACATGCACGCATCCCTGAAACCTGCATTTTCCTTCATATTCTGCAAACTCCGGATAGTGAAACCGCAGTTCCTCTTTTTCCATTCCCTCCACAAACAGAGAACTGAATCCCGGTGTATCCATCAGATAAGTGTGTTCTCCCACTGTCAGAAGCTGTGCATGGCGGGTCGTATGACGACCACGTTTCAGTTTTTTACTGATCTCGCCTGTCTCCATACTGACTTCTTCCTGTAAGAGATTTGTCAGCGATGATTTTCCCACACCGGATGGCCCTGCAACCACTGTTGTTTTTCCTTCCAGGATCTTACGGATCCGGCTGATTCCTTTCTCCTGTTCGGCACTGGTAAGCAGCACCTGGTAACCACAGGAACTGTAGATCTGATACATCTGATCCAGTTCTTTCTGCTCTGCCAGATCTTTTTTATTGAAACAGATAATACTTGGAATCTCCTGCTGTTCCATTGCAATCAAAAAGCGGTCCAGCAGCTGGTAGTTCGGATCCGGCTGACGGACTGCAAAAATCACAAGTGCCTGATCCACATTTGCCGCTGCCGGCCGGATCAGTTCATTTTTTCTTGGAAGAATCTGTATCAGGTTTCCGATCTTTCTTTTTCGTCCAGAACCTCAATCTCTACATTATCTCCTACCAGAGGTTTTTTCTTCTCTTTTCTGAAGATTCCCTTTGCTTTACATTCATAAATTCCGGACTCTGCTACGTCCACGTAGTAGAATCCGGCAATTCCTTTTATAATTTTTCCCTGCATAGATACCTCTTAAGACTGTTTAAACGGCACATTAGAATAATGTCCACGTTCTACATAATCTCCGTCTACCATTTCCCGCAGATATACGGTTCCGGTATCCACCCCATCTGCACCGGCAATTGCCAGTGTATAAGGGAATGTAATCGTCTGTCCGTCCAGAATCACAGTCTCCACGTTCTGACCATTGACATTCTGCACCAAAGTCAGCTGTACCGGTCCTCCGGTATACGTAGATGGCTGATCCAGTTTTACATTACAAGTCCAGCTTCCGGTATCACTGCCGGAAGTATCCCCCTCTGCAGGTGCCTCATTCGGAAGAGTTGTTGTCTCAGGCGCATGATAAACCTGAAGCGTAATAGTAGATCCCGGGTCTACAGAAGTTCCCGCTGCCACACTCTGATTTGCCACACAGCCTTCCGCCACATTACCGGACGCATCTGTAGTTGTCTCAACATTTACCTGTAATCCCTGATCATTCAGTGATTTCTTCGCTGTTGCTTCATCCTGTCCGATGACATTCGGTACTTCTACCTGTTTGTTCTCTTCCCCCAGACTGACAACCAACGTAATGGTGGATCCTGCGTCTACCTTTGTTCCTTCGGAAGGATTTACACTGATAACTTTTCCGATGGCTACCGTATCACTGTAATCCTGCTGAATCTCAGTATTCAGACCCAGTGCTTTGATCAGAGCTTCTGCCTCACTCTGCGATTTACCGGTTACACTCGGCACACTCGGTGCGTCTGTTCCCGAACTTACAACATAGTTAATTACCGTTCCCTGATCTACCTTTGTTCCTGCCTCTGTTTCCTGAGACATAATGGTTCCTGCTTTATATTCGGAAGACTGACTTTCTCCTGTCTTATTTCCCTTTAAGCCAAGCTGTTCCAGAACACTCAACGCATTTTCTTCTGTCATGCTGGTCAGCTTCGGTACAGATACCTGTCCGTTTTCATCTACTGTATCATCAATTTCTTCCTGTTCTGTCTGCTGAGTGTCATCTTTTTTTGCAGTTCCGCCGATATTTACCAGACCTGCTGCCCGTGCAATAAAGAAAATCAGAATACAGATAATGATCGCACCGATAATAAATCCGCCGATCGTCATAGCTTTTTCCAGTTTGGAACTTACTTCGCCATCCTCATCGTCTTCCTCATCGTCATCATACTCGTCATCATATTCTTCTTCGTCATCATCCTCTTCTTCCTCATACGTATCTTTCTGAGGAGTGGCATATCCTGAACGTCCTTCCCTGATGGCTTCCAGTTCATCATTGGAAAGCATCACCGTCTGTGCATGCTGTGCCAGCGGTGTCACTACAACAAAATTTCCATTCGGATCCAGCAGCGAATGTTTCAGATCTTCGATCACTTCTGACATGTTTTCATATCTGCGGTCAACGCTTTTCTGTGTACATTTCAGAATGATCTGTTCCAGACTGTATGGAAGATCCGGTACATATTTTCTGGGTGATACAATTTCTTCCTGCAGATGCTTGATTGCAATTGCAACAGTAGTATCCCCGTCAAATGGAACATGTCCCGTTACCATCTCATACATGGTAATACCAAGCGAATAAATATCACTCTTGGCATCACTGTAACCACCACGTACCTGTTCCGGTGAACTGTAATGTACCGATCCCATCACATTGGAACTGATGGTATTGGAAGAAGCTGCTCGCGCAATACCAAAGTCAGACAGCTTTACTTTACCATCTACAGATATGATAATATTCTGCGGTTTTACATCTCTGTGCACAATATTGCTCTTATGTGCCGCCTCCAGTCCAAGAGAAACCTGAATCGCAATACTCGTTGCCTCTCTTACGGAAAGTTTTCCTTTTCTTGTAATATAGTCTTTCAGGGTAATTCCCTGTACCAACTCCATAACAATATAGTAAATGCCGTTATCCTCCCCAACATCATAGACATTTACCACATTCGGATGCGCAAGACCTGCTGCGGCCTGTGCTTCCTTGCGGAATTTGGAAATAAAGCCTTTGTCCTGGCTGAATTCCGCTTTCATTACCTTCACTGCTACGAGACGGTTCAGCTTATGATCTTTTGCTTTGTAGACATCTGCCATGCCGCCGCTGCCGATTCTGCTGATGATCTCGTATCTTTCTCCTACAATCATTCCCTCTTTTAACATTCTTTCACCTCGTTTGTAAATGGTTCGATTAGAATTACTGATATATTATCTCTGCCCCCGTTTGTATTGGCAGTTGCCACCAGTTGTCTGCCGGACTGTTCGATATCTTCTGCGCTCTGAATGATCTCCTGGATCTGTTCATCCGCTATCATATTACTCAGTCCGTCTGAACACAGCAAAATCCGATTCTTTTCCTCCAGCTGTACATCGAAGAAATCGATATCCACCTCTTCGGACGCTCCTAATGCTCTAGTGATAATGTTTTTATCCGGATGATTCCGGGCTTCCTCTTTACTGAGTTCTCCCCGCATCACCATCTCGGCGATCCAGGAATGGTCTCTGGTGATCTGCACCAGACCCTGTTCACCGGAAATATACAGACGACTGTCTCCCACATTGGCCACATACGCATAATATCCCACAACGGTCACCGCCACGAGTGTTGTCCCCATGCCGGCTTTTCCTGCATCTGCTTTCGCCAGCTCATGAATCTTTTCATTCGCTTCCTCAATTGCATGACGCATGATCTTTATAGGATTAAAACTCATATCTTTTTTTACTGATGCCTCGATTACAGAAACGGCACAGCGTGAGGCAAAATCTCCGGCATTATGCCCGCCCATTCCATCGGCAAGCACAAACAGATTTGGAAGATTTCCTATCGGCTGCTCGGACGCATATACATAATCCTGATTCTGACTTCTGACCTGTCCTACATCTGTCAAAGAAAATGACTTCATGCCAGCTTCTCCCTTGTCTTTTTATTTGTAACTGTTCAGTACCTTCACAGTCACTTTTATTTTTCTTCGGCGGAGTCTTTTGTTGCATTTTCCTGCCGGTCACTGTATTTTTTCCTCAGCTGACCACAGGCTCCATCGATATCCCTGCCCATTTCTCTTCTAATAGTAACATTAATTCGATATTTTTCAAGTTTATTTTTGAAATTCTCTATTACTTTTTTGTCAGACTGTACAAAATTCCGTTCCTTTATCGGATTAACCGGAATCAGATTAATATGACAATTTAATCCGCGTACAAGTCCTGCCAGCTGTCTGGCATCTTCCTGACTGTCGTTCTTTCCGCCCACCAGGCTATATTCAAACGTCAGTCTTCTTCCTGTTTTTTCAAAATAGTATTTGCATGCCGGAAGAACCTCAGACAAAGAATATTTATAGGCGATCGGCATCAGTTCTTTTCTCTTTTCATCATTTGGTGCATGAAGAGATAATGCCAGTGTAATTGTCAGATCTTCCTCTGCCAGTTGTCGGATCCGCGGTACCAGCCCGCAGGTTGACACCGTAAGATTCCTCTGGCTGATATTCTGTCCTTTTTCATCACTCAGAATTCTGATAAATCGGATCAGATTATCATAATTATCCAACGGCTCTCCCGTTCCCATCACAACCACATTCGACACACGCTCCCCGGTCAGTTCCTGGATCCGGTAGACCTGATCCAGCATCTCGGAGGGCAGAAGGTTTCTGGTCAGTCCACCGATCGTGGATGCACAGAAACGGCATCCCATCCGACAGCCAACCTGAGAAGAAATGCATACGGAATTGCCATGCTTGTATTGCATCCATACACTCTCGATCACGTTACCGTCTGCCAGCTGAAACAGATACTTCTGTGTGCCGTCAATCTTTGAAGTCTGAACTTCGACAACTTCCAGATGTGTCAGTGGTTCCTGTTCTGTCAGCTTTTTCCGCAGACCTTCTGACAGATTCGTCATCTCCTCATAGCTTCCCGCTGCTTTCTGATGAAGCCACTGATACAGCTGTTTCCCCTTGAACGGCTTTTCTCCAAGAGAAATCATCTTTTCTTTCAGTTCTTCTTCATACAGCGATTTGATATCTAATTGTTCCATTGTTTTTCCTCTTTTTATCGCTGATGTATTCTCAGCATTTTTCCGCATCGGTTTCTTACAGAGCTGTCCATCCGGTGCTTCTCTTACTTTTTCCGCATCCTTGCCAGAAAGAAACCATCTGTCTTATGCACTCCGGGAAGCAGCTGCAGCCAGCCCCGGGCGGTGGTTTCACTGTGCAGTTCTTCACACAGATACGGATCCAGACTTTCCAGTGCAAATGGGTAATTCTCCGTAAACCATGCCACATTGCTCTGATTTTCCTCCGAAGTGATCGTACATGTGCTGTAAATCAGAATGCCGCCGGGTTTTACATAAGAAGCTGCATTGTGAAGGATCTGTTTCTGAAGCACTGCCAGCTCCTGAATCTTATCTTCATCCGTACGGTACTTGATATCTGTTTTCTTTCCAATAACTCCAAGACCGGAACATGGTACGTCTGCCAGTACAATATCTGCTTTTTCTACGGATTCTTTATCTAAAAGTGTAGCATCTTTCCGGTGCGCACGAATATTCAGTGTCTGTGTTCTTTCAATATTTTCCTCAATGAGACCCACTTTATAATCTGTAAGGTCTCTTGCATCTACCATACCCTGTCCCTGCATCTTATCTGCAATATGAAGACTCTTTCCTCCCGGTGCTGCACAAAGATCGATCACATAATCTCCCGGTTTCGGATCTGCTGCTTCCGTTACCAGCATTGAACTTACATCCTGCACTACAAATCGTCCCATCACAAAAGATTTAAGACCTTCCAGATGGCTGTAGTCTGACAGATAGAATGCATACGGAAGATATGGTGCCTGTTCAACCGTTGCTCCCTGGCCTTTCAGACTGTTGACCGTCAGTTCCGGCTCCACCCGATACAGCTGGCATCGGATTGTCAGCGGATGATCCGTCAGAAAATCTTTCAACATACATTCCGTTGTTTCTGTTCCGTAAGTTTGTACCCATCGTTTTACCAGCCACTGCGGTACTGAATAATAAACCGACAGATATTCCTCCGGATCCCTGTTCTTATCCGGATAAATAATCTCTTCTTTTTTTCTTGCCACGTTACGCATTACGCCGTTGACAAATCCCTTCAGGCTGTAAAATCCTTTTTTCTGTGCCAGTTTTACCGCTTCATTGCAGGCTGCAGGGTCCGGCACGCTGTCCATAAACATAAGCTGATAAACACCGCTTCGAAGAATGTTACGGATCACCGGTTTCATCTTATTTACTCTGACACTGGAAAACTGATTCAGAACATAATCGATCCGGAGCATATATTCCAGAGTTCCCTCCACAAGCCGGTTGATAAATGCACGGTCCTGTTTCGGAAGATACTGAACTTTATTCAGAGCATTTCGGATTGCCAGATGGCTGTATTCTTTTTCCTGTGTAATTTCCAATAATATCTCCAGGGCGATTCCCCGAAGTTCTGTTCCATTTGCCACGTTTTTTTCCTCCGGTTGTTTCTGTTGGCATCGATTTCCACTGATTCACCGGTATATCATTTATACCGGTATACAGTTCTGAAAACACAGACGCAGCAGTGGCTACGCTGAGGCTTCAAGAACTGTGCAATCGGATCCGCCGCCAAGTCTATGGCGCATTTATTTTCAAAAACGATATACTAACAGGGAAGTATCATCCCTTCTTCCACCGTATAGCCACGTAAAAATGCCTGCGCATCCATTCGTTTTTTCCCCTCCAGCTGCAGGGTATCAATCTTCAGAATCCCCTCCCCGGTCTGAATCCGGAATCCTTTTGTATCTGCCTGCAGTACAGTTCCCGGTGCTTTTTTTTCACCGTTTTCTTCTTCCACAGATGCTTCCCATATTTTCAAAGTTTTTCCGTTCAGATGGGAAAATGCACTTGGCCACGGATTCAGTCCGCGAATCAGGCGTTCCAGTTCTGTTGCTGATTTTGCCCAGTCCAACTCACCCATTTTTTTACTGATCATGGCTGCATATGGCGTTGTACTCTCTTCCGGTTGTTTTTCAAAAACGGCACTGCCGTCTTCCAGCATCGGAAGTGTCTCAACCAGAAGTTTGGCCCCTGACTCACTCAGACGGTCAAACAGACTGCCGCCAGTCTCTTTTTCATTCAGCGGAACAATCACTTTATTGATCATATCTCCGGTATCCAAACCTTCATCCATCCGCATAATAGTAACACCGGATTCTTTATCACCGTTAATCACAGCCCACTGAATCGGAGCCGCACCACGGTAGGCCGGGAGCAGGGATGCGTGTACGTTAATACATCCATATTTTGGCATATGCAGAATCTCTTTCGGAATTATCTGTCCGAACGCCACCACAACGATCACATCCGGATTCAGTTCTCTCATCACCTGGATAAATTCCGGATCTCTTACTTTTTTGGGCTGATATACCGGAAGTCCCAGTTCCATCGCCGCCTCTTTGACCGGTGTGGGCTGCAGGTTCTTTCCCCTGCCCTTTGGTTTATCCGGCTGGCTGATCACACCGACAATCTCATGACCGGCCTTCGCCAGCTCTCTTAAAGTCCCCACAGAAAAATCCGGGGTTCCCATAAATACTACTCTCATCTATTCTCCATCCTCTTCTTCGTAATTCACATCGTGCAGCTCACCTTCCACGTGTTCCACGTACAAGATACCGTCCAGATGTTCACATTCATGACAGATTGCACGTGCCAGAAGTCCTTCTCCTGTCAGACTAAACGGTTCCATGTTAATATCCAGTGCTTCTACGGTTACTACATTCGGTCTTGTCACCACACCGGATTTGCCTGGTACCGAAAGACATCCTTCTTCCCCTGTCTGTTCCCCGGAAGTCTCTTTGATCACCGGATTGATCAATACATACGGACCATTCTCATCTCCGACATCAATCACAACAATTCGTTTTAACATTCCCACCTGTGGTGCCGCCAGTCCCACACCATAAGCATCATACATGGTCTCCAGCATATCTTCTATCAGTTCCTGAATCTTTGGTGTCATCTCTTCCACCGGTCTGCAGACTTTGTTCAGGATTCTGTCTCCCATAGTTCTGATTTTTCTGATTGCCATTCTTTTTCCTCCTGTCAGTGGTTAAAATCCAGCTGGATCCGAATTTCCCTGAATCCGCTGTTTACTTCTATATATTGTTCCAGTCTGCTCTTTGCCCGCAGCAGCAGCTGGTGATCCTCCTGTTTTATATAAATTACTTTTCGATACATATCGGCGATCTTCGATACGGTTTCATCTGCTGGTCCGATGATCTGTAGCTGTCCGTGACTGTCCACCCGGTTCAGGAATTTTTTTATATATTGCATTCCTGTCTCCAGCAGTTCCTCATTACCACAGCTTCCATGGATCGCCAGTAGATTGGATACCGGTGGATAACCCAGAAGTTTCCGATAACCGATCTCCTCTTCATAAAATGCCCGGTAATCCTGATGCATCGCCGCCTGAATACTGTAATGTTCCGGTTGATATGTCTGGATAATCGCTTCTCCGGGCTTTTCTCCTCTTCCTGCTCTTCCCGCTGCCTGCGTCAGTAACTGAAAAGTCCGCTCACTTGCCCGGTAATCACTGATATTCAGTGAAAGATCCGCCGCCAGCACTCCGACCAGCGTCACTTTCGGAAAATCATGTCCCTTGACGATCATCTGCGTACCGATCAGGATATCTGCCTCCTGGTTTGCAAATGCAGCCAGAATATTTGCATGTCCTTCTTTTTTTCTGGTTGTATCCAGATCCATCCGCAAAACCTTTGCCTGTGGAAACCTCTTTTTTATAATTTCTTCGATCTGCTGCGTTCCCGCACGAAATCCTCCGATATAGGGTGATCCGCACACCGGACACTGCTGTGGTTGTCTCGTCTCATACCCGCAATAGTGGCACACCAGTTTTCCGTTCCGGTGCTGTGACAGAGAAACATCACAGTGGGGACATTTCATCACTGTTCCACAAGAACGGCAGGAGAAAAATCCCGCATATCCGCGACGATTCAAAAACAACATGATCTGCTCTTTCTTTTTTAACCGTTCTTCAATTTTTTCCTGTAAAATACTGCTCAGAATCGACCGGTTCCCCTGTTTTAATTCTTTCCTCAAATCTACAGAATAAACCTTCGGCATCTGCCTGTTTTCATATCGGCTGTTCAGTTCAAACAGCCGATACGTTCCGTTCTGTGCCTGATAATACGCATCTACCGATGGTGTGGCACTTCCCAGTACCACCGGACAGTGTTCCAGATTGCCTCTCTCAATCGCAGTCTCTCTGGCATGATAACAGGGCACCGTCTCACTCTGGTAAGAAGTTTCGTGTTCCTCGTCGATCACGATCAACCCGAGATTCGGAAACGGGGTAAACAGTGCAGATCGCGGTCCGATCATTACCTGCAGTTCCCCCTTTTTTGCCCGTTCAAACTGATCGGAGCGCTCGCCGGGAGAAAGCCGGGAATGTAAAACAGAAATTCTGTCTCCGAACCGCCGATAGAAACGCTGCACTGTCTGATAAGTCAGCGCAATCTCCGGGATCAACAGGATCACCTGCTTTCCCTGGTTGAGCACTTCTTCCATCAGTTCCATATATACCTGGGTTTTTCCGCTCCCGGTTACCCCGTGAATCACCACCGGGCGAAAATCGTTTTCTCTCCAGCCGTTCAGAATCCCATCCGCCACTTCTCTCTGTGCCGGTGACAGTAGTGCTTTTGTCTGCTCACATTCCGTAGTCCGGATGGGATTACGATACACTTCCGTAGCCTGTACCCGGATCATCCCTGTATTCTCCATGGCCTTTATCACACTGGCTGTCAGATGCAGTTTATCCATTGCCAATGTATAAGAGATCGTATCATTCTCAAGCAGTGCCTCGAGAAGTCTCTGCCTGGCCACATAATGTTTTTTACGGCACAGTTCCAGCTGATTTTCTGCTTCGTCTTTTTCAAGCAACAGACGGATCCAGCGTTCTTCTTTCTGTTTCATCTTCTGTTTTACCGGAAGTACCGTCTTTAACGCCTGAATCATCGTGGCGCCATACTGCTCCCTCATCCAGGCAGCAAGTGCTATCAGGCGGGATTCAATGGAATTGCTTCCTGTCTCCACTCCCCGGATCTCTTTCATGCGGCTGACATCAAAAGAAGGCTGATCCGTCACCCGGATCACGTATCCTTTGATCATCCTTCCTCCATTTCCGAAAGGAACCTGCACCTGCATCCCCGGCTGTAACCTCCCCTCAAGATGCTGTGGAACCAGATACTGAAAGGATCTATCCAGTTTTTCACTGGTAATATCTACGATAATATCCGCATATGTCTTTGTCATGCTTTTTTCTTTGCATCTTCTTCCAGGATCTCACGGATCAGCACACGTTCATCCATCGGATATTTCTTTCCTTTGATCTCCTGATAGTCTTCGTGACCTTTTCCTGCAAGTACAATGATGTCTCCCGGTTGTCCATGATGAATGGCGTAAGCAATAGCTTCTTTCCGATCGATGATCTCAACGTATTTTCCTTCTGTCTTGCTGATACCTGTTTTGATATCATCAATAATCGCCTGAGGCTCTTCATTTCTCGGGTTATCGGATGTGATGATCGTCAGATCTGCCAGCTTACCGGACACTTCTCCCATCTCAAACCGACGGTCACGGGAACGGTTACCACCACAGCCAAACAGACATACCAGACGGTTCGGTTTATATTCTCTCAGTGTGGTAAGAAGGGATTCCAGGCTCATCGCATTGTGTGCGTAATCGATCATCAGAGTGAAATCATCGGATACCTTTTCCATCTCAATTCTGCCCTTTACTTTTGCACATTTCAGGGCTTTGCATATGTTTTCTTCAGATACGTTAAAATGTCTGCAGATTGCAATAGCCGTCAGAGAATTGTAAATACTGAATTTTCCAGGAAGATCGATCTCCACCGGAAAATTCAACAGTCCCTGCAGATCATAGGAGATTCCCAGCACTCCTTTTTTTGTAAGCAGTTCAGGATTGACCGCGCGAAGGTCTGCCTCCGGTGAAAATCCGTAAGTCTCCAGGCTGCAGGTATGTCCGTCAATGATCTTCTCATAATGTTCGTCATCTCTGTTGACAATACCGATCCGGCACTGACGAAGTAACATCTTTTTACAAGACAGGTAATGTTCAAAGCTGGTATGTTCGTTCGGTCCAATGTGATCTGGTTCGATATTGGTAAAGATACCGATATCAAAGGTGAATCCTGCGGTTCGATGAAGCATCAGTCCCTGGGAGGATACTTCCATCACTGCACAGTCACAGCCTTCATCCAACATCTGTCGCAGATATTTCTGCACCAGAAGAGATTCCGGTGTGGTATTTGCAGACGGGATCACGATATCTCCGATGATTGTTTCGATGGTTCCGATCAGACCCACTTTGTAACCGGCATTTTCCAGAATGGATTTTACCATGTAGGTCGTTGTGGTTTTTCCTTTTGTTCCGGTGATTCCGATCACACGCAACTTATCTCCCGGATAATCATAGTAGGCTGCTGCCACAAGTGCCATCGCATACCGGCTGTCCTTTACCTGGATCACTGTCACATCCTCCGGCACTTCTACCGGTTCTTCCACGATAATTGCCTTCGTTCCCTGTCCGGCTACACTTTTTGCAAATGTATGACCATCCACAACAGCACCACGGATACAGATAAAAAGAGAACCTTCCTTTGCTTTTCTGGAATCCGCAACGACTTCCTCTATTTCCTGATCGAGAGTGCCCTGCAGACATGTATATTCCAAACGTTCTAGAATCTTTGATAATTTCATCAACTTCAACCTCCTTTGGATCGCGGGCAGGTCAATTGCCCATAGATATTTATAGAATAGCATATTTCGCACAAAAAAAGAAGAGGGGGATGGGATTTTGCGGGGAAATGGTTATGAGGCGGACGCCGGAGAAGGGGACGGGCGGGAGCGGGGAGGGAAGGGGCGACGCGTGGGCAGGGGAACTTTGGGCTAGCCGCTAACTCCGGCTATTATTCACGAGGGTCAGCTGACCCTCGCGAAAGCCTACGTAAGCGTCGGATCTCAAAGCTTCTCCTAACAGCCCAGCCCACGTCGCGTCGCCCCTTCCCTCCCCGCTCCCGCCCGTCCCCTTCTCCGACTGATATTGGCTAAAACTGGTGATGTATTTCCCGGAAAATCCCTGGAGAAAGAGCAATGGGTCGCTGGTTTTATGTTTTCGTAGTTGTTCTATTGATGTATGGTAACTATTCAGTAGCCATTATCCCGCGAGGTGTTTTGGCATAAATATGCCAAAATCCCGAGACATACAAGCAAAAATGCCATCACCGAAGGTGATTTTAAATGCATTTTTGCTCGTAACTGTGAAGTTACTGAACAGTTACGATGTATGTGGTATTTCCTTCTCCCAGACCCGTTCATTTTTCAACCATATCAATCTTTTTCATCACTCAGTTTCAACCGGTACACAGCCGGCATGGCTTGGGAGCCTGGGTGCGGGAACACTTTGTGGGCGGTTAGAGCAAGCTTTAAGATCCGACACTTACGGAGACTTTCGCTTGGGTCAGCTGACCCAAGTGAATATAGTCGCAGTTAGTGGCTAGCTTAAAGTTGCTCTGCCCAGGCTCCCAAGCCATGCCGGCGTCCCCTTGAAAATCAAAAAAAGAACTACCGTCTTCAAAACACTTCATTTTGAAAACGATAGCCCTTTTACAAAAAGCAATATACGCTCTTAGCAGATCACTGTACCTGTCCGTCCAAGGTACGCATCCACTGCCTTATCGATTGAAGTAATCACAGCCTTCTTTCCTTCGCCCTGTTCCACGAACTCGACAGAAGCCTGGATCTTCGGCAGCATGGTGTTGGCTTCGAACTGGCCTTCCGCCATATACTCTTTCGCCTGTGCAACAGAAATCTCGCCCAGTTCTTCCTCATCCTGCTTGTGGAAATTCACAGAAACCTTCTCCACACTGGTCAGGATCAGCAGTTCATCTGCATCCAACTGTTCTGCCAGACGACCGCTGGTATAATCTTTCTCAATAACCGCACTTGCGCCCTTCAGTTCCGTCCCCTGCTCCAGAACCGGGATTCCGCCACCGCCGCAGGCGATAACGATCTGTCCGGCATCAAGCAGTGCACGGATCGCATCGATCTCCACGATCTTCTGTGGCTTCGGTGCAGCTACGATTCGGCGGTAACCGTCACCGATCTTGGTAACGTAATTACCCTTATTTTCTTCCTCTTCCGCTTCCTGCTCATTCAGCACACGTCCGATGACTTTAACAGGTTCAGCAAAAGCTTCGTCATACGTGTCTACGGTTACCTGTGTCAGGATCGTGGATACCGGTTTGTAGATGCCTTCTTTCATCAGTTCTGCACGGATCGCATTCTGCAGGTCGTATCCGATATAACCCTGGCTCATGGCAGAACACACGGACATTGGTGCGTATGTATAATCCGGATGATACTTTCCGAATTCATTCATTGCCATATGGATCATACCCACCTGGGGTGCATTACTGTGAGAAATCACGACCTCTGCGCCCTCTTTTACCAGCTGCGCAATGATTTTTGCAGTTCTTTTTGTAGCTTCTTTCTGCTCCGGCAACGTATTACCAAGTGCCCGGTGTCCCAGAGCAATGACAACTTTCTTCTTCTCCATGTTACGCCCTCTTACTTTCTCTCATACATAATCTGGTAAAAATACCTTTTGCGAATTTCACCCGTCACTGTCACGGTATTTACCGAATTCCATACAGACATGGGTTTCGGTTTATGATCTGCCGATACCGATTTCTGTTACAGATCAACACCTCTATCGTTAGTTTATTCCTGTTTTCCTCTTTATGCAAGCAGGAAATAAGCAAGTACCACAACACCAAGAGCGATCCGGTACCATCCAAATACCTTGAAATCGTGTTTCTTGATATAACCCATCAGGAACTTGATCGCTGCAATGGAAACGCCAAAAGCGACAACCATACCAAGCAGCAGATATACAACCTCTGTTCCGGTAAAATGCAGACCAAATTTTATCAATTTCAGAAAGCTTGCTCCAAACATAACCGGGATGGCAAGGAAAAAGGTATATTCCGCTGCCAGTTTTCTGCTCATACCAAGAAGAATACCTCCGATAATGGTTGCACCCGAACGGGAAGTACCGGGAATCAGCGCAAGCAGCTGAAACACCCCGATAAACAGTGCATCTTTAAAAGAAATCTCACTGAGTCTGGTTCTGCTGGCTTTCCGGCTTTTATTATAATTCTCGATAACAATAAACAACACACCATAAACAATCAGCATCACAGAAACTACCCAGTAATTGTTGAAATGTGTTTCAATCCAGTCATTAAATGGAAGTCCAACAAGAATAGCCGGCACACAGGATACCAGAATTTTCAGCCACAATACGATCTTGTTCATATTGATATATTTATCTGCAAATTTCTGTAATTTTCCAACACGTTCATCGGTACTGATATAGTTCCAGTTACTCTCTCTGGACGGATCATTTTTATGGAATGGCCACAGCTTCTTAAAGTCCAGTACAACAACCGCCATTACAGCGCCAAGCTGAATAACAACAAGGAACATTTCCCAAAATTCCTTGCTGACCTTCAGTTTCATAAATTCATCCACCAGGATCATATGGCCGGTACTGCTTACAGGAAGCCATTCGGTGATTCCTTCCACAATACCGAGAAAAATTACTTTCAGTAATTCGATAATATCCATATTGTCCCCTTTACTTAGATCTGTGCGATATCAATCAGCGTAAGCTTGTTCAGATCTGTATTTTCCAGACTGGTTACCAGTGCTTTGGCTGTATCCATAGCGGTCAGAACGTTAACACCTGTCTCGATAGCATTTCTTCGAATCAGGAAACCGTCTTTTGCGTGTTCCACACCCTGAGAAGGTGTATCGATGACCAGATCGATCTTGTGACCCAGGATCAGGTCCATCAGGTTTGGTGACGGCTGTTCGAGCTTATTGGTACGGATTGCTTTTACGCCGGCTTCCTGCAGCGTTTTAGCTGTATTTCTGGTTGCATAGATCCGGTAACCCAGTGCTTCAAACCGTTTTCCGATCTCAACTGCTTCCTCTTTATCCTCATCACGAACGGTCATGATCATATTTTTATGTTTCGGCAGATTAATACCTGCGCCAAGGAATGCTTTGTACAGTGCTTCGTTGAAGCTTTCTGCGATACCCAGGCACTCACCGGTGGACTTCATCTCCGGTCCAAGACTGATATCCGCACCACGGATCTTCTCGAAGGAGAATACCGGCATCTTGATCGCAAAATATTTTGCTTCCGGCTGCAGTCCCGGTGTATAACCCATATCTTTCAGTTTGTATCCCATGATGGCTTTTGCTGCCAGAGGAACGATCGGGATACCGGTTACCTTGCTGATGTACGGAACGGTACGGCTGGAACGTGGATTAACCTCGATGACATAGACTTCTTCACCGCATACGATAAACTGAATATTGATCATACCGATGACATGCAGTGCTTTTGCCAGACGTTTGGTGTATTCTTCAATGATAGCTTTTGCAGTCTTGCTGATGGTCTGTGCCGGATATACAGAGATACTGTCTCCGGAATGGATACCGGCTCTCTCGATATGCTCCATGATACCCGGGATCACAATGTCTTCACCATCGCATACCGCATCAACCTCGATCTCTTTGCCTACCAGGTATTTGTCGACCAGGATCGGATGTTCCTGTGCGATCCGGTTGATGATGCCGATATACTGTTCCACATCTTCATCGTTGATCGCGATCTGCATACCCTGACCACCCAGAACGTAAGAAGGGCGAACCAGAACCGGATAACCCAGTTCGTTGGCAGCTTTCTTAGCCTCTTCAGCGGTAAATACGGTCTGTCCCTTTGGTCTCGGGATCTGGCACTGTTCCAGGATCTCATCAAACAGCTCACGGTCTTCGGCTGCATCTACATTTTCTGCGGATGTTCCGAGGATCGGCACACCCATCTTCATCAGTGCCTCGGTAAGTTTGATAGCGGTCTGTCCACCGAACTGCACCACTGCTCCGTCCGGTTTCTCGATATTTACGATGTTTTCCACATCTTCCGGTGTCAGCGGCTCAAAATACAGTTTGTCAGCGATATCAAAGTCTGTACTTACTGTTTCCGGGTTGTTGTTGATGATGATGGTCTCATAACCTTCATTTGCAAAGGCCCAGGTACAGTGTACGGAGCAGAAATCGAACTCGATACCCTGTCCGATACGGATCGGGCCGGAACCAAGTACCAGGACTTTTTTCTTGTCCGGTGTACGTTCTGCTTCATTTTCTCCGCCATATACAGAGTAATAATACGGTGTGGTTGCTGCAAACTCAGCGGCACAGGTATCTACCATCTTGTAAGCTGCGGTGATACCGTATGTTTTACGCATTTCTTTTACCGTTTCTTCTGTCTTTCCGTTCAGTTTTGCAATCACATAATCCGGAAATTCCATGCGTTTTGCTTCTCTCAACAGATCTTCGTCCAGTTCTCTGGTCTTCAACGCATATTCCATCTCGGTCAGGATCGCGATCTTATCGATAAACCAAAGATCGATCTTGGTGATCTCATGGATCTCCTCCTGAGAAATTCCAATACGGATCGCCTGTGCAATTCTCCAGATTCTCATATCATCTACAATATGAAGAGCTTCCAACATCTCTTCTCTGGACAGATTGGAAAAATCGTAGGACATCAGGCTGTCTACATGCTGTTCCAGGGAACGAATGGCTTTCATCAACGCACCTTCAAAGTTATTGCAGATACTCATAACTTCACCGGTGGCTTTCATCTGTGTGGTCAGAGTACGTTTTGCACTGATAAATTTATCAAATGGCAGACGCGGGATCTTGACAACACAGTAGTCTAACATCGGCTCGAAACTTGCATAAGTTTTTCCGGTAATAGCATTCGGGATCTCATCCAGGGTATAGCCCAGAGCGATCTTTGCAGCTACTTTTGCGATCGGGTATCCGGTTGCCTTACTTGCCAGTGCGGAAGAACGGGATACTCGCGGATTTACCTCGATGACACAGTATTCGAAGCTGTCCGGATTCAGCGCATACTGTACGTTACATCCACCGGTGATGCCCAGCTCTGTGATAATATTCAGTGCGGAAGTTCTCAGCATCTGATATTCTTTATCCCCCAGTGTCTGCGACGGTGCCACAACGATACTGTCACCGGTATGTACACCAACCGGATCCAGGTTTTCCATATTACAAACGGTGATGCAGTTGCCTGCACTGTCACGCATTACTTCGTACTCGATTTCTTTCCATCCGGCGATACATCTTTCTACCAGAACCTCGCCCACACGGGAAAGACGCAGACCATTTTCCAGGATCTCGATCAGTTCCGCTTCGTTATGAGCGATACCACCGCCGCTTCCACCCAGCGTATAAGCCGGACGAAGAACAACCGGATAACCGATCGTATTGGTAAATGCAATACCGTCCTCTACGGTTGTAACCACCAGGGAAGCTGCAACCGGTTCACCAATTTTTTCCATGGTATCTTTGAATTCCTGACGGTCTTCTGCTTTTTTAATTGTCTGGGAAGTAGTACCGATCAGTCTTACATTATGTTCTTTTAAGAATCCTCTCTCTTCCAGTTCCATCGCCAGGTTCAGTCCTGCCTGACCACCCAGTGTCGGAAGTACGCTGTCCGGTTTTTCTTTCAGGATCAGCTGCTCCACAACTTCTACAGTCAGCGGCTCGATATAAACTTTATCAGCGATATCTTTATCGGTCATGATGGTTGCCGGGTTAGAGTTTAACAGGACAACTTCCACGCCCTCTTCTTTCAGAGAACGGCAGGCCTGTGTTCCTGCATAGTCAAATTCTGCTGCCTGGCCGATGACAATCGGACCTGAGCCAATCATCAGTACTTTTTTAATCTCTGGATTTTTTGGCATTACTCTTCTCCTCCCATCATTTTGATAAACCGGTCAAACAGATAACCGGAATCCTGTGGTCCCGGGCATGCTTCCGGATGGAACTGTACTGTAAAAATATTTTTTCCTGTATATTTCAGTCCTTCGTTGGTTCCGTCGTTGACATTGATAAATGCCGGAACGGCAACTTTCGGATCCAGATTGTCGGTGTCTACCACATATCCGTGGTTCTGAGAAGAGATATACACTCTTCCGGTTTCCAGATCTTTTACCGGATGATTGCCTCCTCTGTGACCGTATTTCATCTTATGGGTATCCGCACCGGTTGCCAGTGCCATCAGCTGATGTCCCAGACAGATTGCAAAGATCGGTGTGTCGGATTCATATAATTTACGGATCTCTTTGATCACTTCCGTACACTCCTTCGGGTCTCCAGGGCCGTTGGAGAGCATGATACCGTCCGGGTTTGCAGCCAGGATCTCTTCTGCTGTGGTGGATGCCGGATAAATGGTTACCTCGCATCCTCTCTGATTCAGAGATTTTGCGATATTGTTTTTTGCACCCAGATCCAGAAGGGCTACTTTCTTTCCGCTGCCTTTCAGCACGGTCTTTTCGGAGCAGGTTACTTTCTCCACTACTTTTCCTGTAGTATATGCTTTCAGTCTCGGAATGATAGCATCCAGATCATAATTTTCATCCGTTGTGATCATACCATTCATGGTTCCTTTTTCTCTCAGGATTCTGGTCAGAGCGCGGGTATCGATCCCTGCGATTCCCGGAATGTCAAATCGTTTCAGAAAGTTCTGAATTGTATCTTCACACCGGAAATTGCTTGGTGTTCTGGAAAGTTCTCTTACAATATATCCATCCGGCCATGGTCTCAAAGACTCCGTATCCTCATAGCAAATACCGTAATTGCCGATCAGCGGATAAGTCATACATACAGCCTGTCCTGCGTAAGACGGGTCTGTCAGTACTTCCAGATAACCTGTCATGGAAGTATTGAACACGATCTCGCTGATGACTTCTTTTTGGCTCCAATGCTGGTTCCGGTAAATACATGTCCATCTTCAAGTATTAAAAAAGCTTTCATCATTCCGTTTCCTTTCTTTTTTCTTATGTAGGCTGTTTACAGCCTGTTTATATCTTTTTCCGCATAAAAAGGGAGAAATTTCCCGTGAAATCACTCCCCCTTGCGTAATCTTAGAAATTTTACCACAAAGTCTTTTTCATTTCAATACTCTATTTTAGAAAAGTGTCGCTTTCTGCGGGAGAAATATTTTTTAATCTTTTTTTATAAAAAAGTATTGACACTTCGTGTTTTATACTGTATAGTATCACTTGTCGCTGACGAAGCGGCAAACAATTTCATAATTAAAAGTTGTGCAGGAATGGCGGAATTGGCAGACGCGCAGGCTTCAGGTGCCTGTGGTAGCAATATCGTGCGGGTTCAAGTCCCGCTTCCTGCACTATTTTTTTATGCAGCTCTGTTCTCTCATGTTTCTATCTATCTTACCCTTCCCTTGGTCCAGATAATACAACTTTTCACACAATATCCTTTCCGGATTCCTGTCCACGTATTCCTAACATAAATTGTCTTTTTTATCAGAAAAGTGTTGACAACTTCAACAATTTCATGTATAGTATATTTTGTCGATAAGA
>ENA-OQHF01000039-OQHF01000039.1-human-gut-metagenome-genome-assembly--contig:-NODE-39-length-70049-cov-11.183118_pt1 | contig 70049 bp, 65 predicted proteins | sample MGYA00242559_ERZ504709 | MGnify/ENA primary metagenome ERZ504709 (study PRJEB26092, sample SAMD00036203) | human gut metagenome | host: Homo sapiens | study: EMG produced TPA metagenomics assembly of... | reverse complement strand
GAATATGATGAGATGTGACTGGATCTAACTGTTTTGATAAGATTGAAAATGGTCATATCGCAAAGCCAATCCAGGTTATAAGTTGCTGTCGATATTATCAGAAATCATAAGACAACAAGATTAGTTTAGTTATAGACATAGGACCATAGAGAAGTGTTGTGATATTTCACTTACTAAGACTTCTTGTCGATTGGCTGCATCAATATAAAAACGCTTTTTACGTTAAAAAAGTGCTGTAATTGAAGAAAAAACATGATATCATGCGAGTAACAAATCAAAATTTGGAGGCTATTGGAAATGACTGAAAGAGGAAAAAATGCTAAGTGGAGAGTTATACGATCCAACAGATAAAGAATTGGAGCAACTGCGTCTGAATGCGCGTAAATTAGCAAGAAAATACAATTTGACAGATGAAGATCAGCCAGAAGAGCAAGCACAGATATTGCAAGAATTACTGCCAACAACAGAGGAGCTTCCGTATTTGCAGGCACCTGTTTATTTTGATTACGGATGCAATACTTTCTTTGGAAAATTCAGTTCTGCTAATTTTAATTTTACATGTTTAGATGTAGGTGAAATACATATAGGCGATAATGTGATGATTGGTCCAAATGTTACATTGGCAACTCCTATGCATCCATTATTACCTGAAGAACGCAATATCCGAAAGAGAGAAGATGGTAGTTTTTATAATCTTGAATATGCGAAACCAATCACTATAAAAGATAATTGTTGGCTGGCATCTAATGTAGTTGTTTGCGGTGGTGTCACCATAGGAGAAGGGTGTGTAATTGGTGCAGGAAGTGTTGTAACAAGAGATATTCCACCTTATAGTCTGGCAGCTGGAAATCCATGCCGGGTTATTCGTAAGATAACTGAGAAAGATCATATGCCAGATGGAATTGAAAAGAATTGAAAACTTCAAGTTTGAAAAATTGAGAAATCGTAAAATGGAAGAAAAAAGAAATGACAGTTCAACAATTAAAATATATTTTGAAGGTAGCAGAAGTTGGCTCTATTACTGAAGCGGCAAAAATGCTTTTTATATCACAGCCAAGTCTGTCCAACTCCATCAAAGAAACGGAAAAAGAGGCTGGTATCACCATTTTTCACCGCAGCAGAACCGGAATTACTCTGACAAAAGATGGTGCTGAATTTCTCGGTTATGCTCGTCAGGTAATACAGCAGATGGAACTGCTGGAGGATCGGTATGTTACAAATCTTCCGGGGAAAGTGACATTTGGAGTATCTTCTCAGCACTATACTTTTTACGGAAAAACGCTTTTGTGGAGTTAGTTAAGCGTTTTGGACAAGAATCGATACGCTTTTTATTATAATGAAACCGGAACACATCAGATATTGGATGATGTGAAAAATCGTGTCTGTGATTTAGGCATCCTTTATTTATCGCATGAAAACGAAGTCGTCATGCGGAAAGTGATAGAGGAAAACCATCTGGTGTTTACCGAGCTATTTTCAGCAAAGCCTCATGTTTTTTTGCAAAAAGATCACCCATTGGTATCGAAAAAAGTAGTTTCCGTCCATGACCTTGCACCTTATCCACGGCTAAACTTTGTACAGGGAGAGTATGAATCTGTCTATTTTTCAGAGGAACTATTCAGCTCCATTCCGGTGGATAAGGAAATTCGGGTCAATGACAGAGGGGCTATTGTCAACTTCATGCTTGGACTGAATGCCTATACTATTTCAAGTGGCATTTTCCCGAAATATTTGAACGGAGAAAATATCATCTCCGTTCCGCTTGCAGAAAATGAAACAATGCATATTGGATATGTGCTGAATGAAAATCAGGAATTAAGCGAACCTGGAAAAAGCTACCTGGAAGAATTACGGAAATATGCTCCAGCCAATCCATAGTCATAGGCTATGGATAATCATATAAAATAGGTGTTATGTATGTACTGCTGTTTGCTGATATAATAACAGCAGAAAGGTGGTTGATGATTATGCCTATGGCGGTGCTGAGCAATTTTCTGATTTATTGCGTTATAAATGCCTTTACTCCGGGACCGGGAAATATTCTGGCATTAAATACCGTAACAAACTATGGATATAAAAAAGGAAAGCCGCTGTTCTTTGGGATTTTTGCAGGCTACTATGTAGTACAAATCTTATGTGCAATTTTCGTATATGGGGTTAATTCTTTGCTTCCAAATGCAATGGAAGTGATGAAGTATATCGGAGCAGCCTATATCCTGTGGCTTGCGATTCATATTGCTTTCAGCAAGCCGTCAACAGAAAACGCAGAGCAATCGGCATCGTTTCTGAAAGGCTTCATGTTGCAATTTGTCAATGTGAAGATCTATATGTTCGGAGTTACCGCACTAACGGGTTATGTTGTAGGATATATGTCCTCTTTTCCGGCTTTGCTGTTTTTTGAGCTGGTTATTGCAACGATCGGAACGATCGCAACCTGTACTTGGACTGGCTTGGGCGTACTGATTCAGAAGTTTTATCTGCGGCATTTCCGTGTTATTAACATTATCCTTGCACTAACATTACTGGAGTGTATTTGTGGAATGTTAAGATAATTGTTGCTTTTAGTGAAGCATAATCTGGATTATTTAAAATGTCTTCTGTCGCAAATCCCCCTTCTTTCCGTTAATATATTGACAAAAACAGGGAAAGGAAAGAAGGTATGTTTCAAACGATTATTAGTACAATCAGTTCTTTTATGTACAGCAAGCTGCTGGTCATTATACTGATTGGTGCGGGATGTATTTTACAGTTCGAACAAGATTTACACAGGTAAGATTATTTAAGAGAGCTTGTGGATCTGTAATGGAAAAGCCAGAGGATAAAGAGGCGATTTCCTCTTTTCAGGCACTTATGGTTTCAACAGCATCCCGTGTGGGAATGGGAAATATTGTTGGGGGTTCATCGGCAATTTGTATAGGGGGATTTGGTCCTGTATTCTGGATGTGGGTGATTGCGATCATCGGTGGAATTTTGGCAGTGCTGACAGGATGGTGTCTGCTTGGCGACGGCTCACGTATCGTAAAAGTAACGTCAATGTTTGTGCGCATTTTTGAAGAAGCATTTGATTTTAGAGCAATTTTCGGAGCCTTTTCCGGTTCAGCCATGATGCAGGGAATCCGCCGGGGACTCTATTCCAATGAGGCAGGTATCGGTTCCGCTCCGAATGCATCGGCTTCGGCAAATGTCAGCCATCCGGTAAAACAGGGGCTGGTACAGATGTTATCCGTATTTATTGATACCTTGCTGCTTTGTACAGCAACAGCTATGATGTGTATGTCCTCCGGAATCGATCCGGCAAAAGAATTGCAGGGAGCACCATGGGTGCAGGCATCACTTCAGGAATCACTTGGTTCTTTCGGGCCGGTCTTTATTACAGTTGCAATGGTATTTTTTGCATTTACAACTCTGCTCGGAAACTGTTTCTATTGTGACAATCTTTTAATCTACATTCACAAAAAACAGCCGGAAAAAGCTTTTATGAAAGGCTTCAGACTGGTATCGGCACTTGCAATCTTTCTGGGTGCAGGAATGGAGATGTCTCTTTTGTGGGATCTTTCCGATGTACTGATGGGGGTTATGGCGCTCATTAACATTCCGGTTATCCTGATTTTATCAGGGATTGCATTTAAAGCGATCCAAGATTATGAAGTGCAGTTAAAACAGGGAATCAACCCGGTTTTTAAAAGTGCAGACATCGATCTTCGTCAAAAAACAGATTTCTGGAGATAAAACAGGATAATGGGGGAGACTGTCCGAACCATCGGATAATCTCCCCCAATTTCTACATCCTCTATTTTATAACTAAGACTTTCTGTGTTTTAATGGATAGCTTTTTACTTTTTGTTACTGTGGTATTTTTTATAGAAATAAATATAGGATATTCCACCTGGAATACTGATCCAGATAAGCATTGTCACGACAGACACAATCTCAAAATCAGAAATTGTTAATGCACAGGCTATATACAGCAATACCATCGGAAATGAAATAAATCCTAAAATTCTATGTGCAATCTTCCAGGTATCTTCATCACGCACAGTCCATGGCAAACGAAGGCCGGTATGTCTGTTATATGGCAACTTCGGCGATACAATACCTATAAAAACCATTATGCAAGACAATAATACCATAGCAAATAGTTTCTCTCCATTTTCCGAAAAAGTAATGACATCAACTGCACTCAGAAAAGCAAAAACAATACCAATGATTAAAATGCTAATATTGCAAAGTGTGGTAACACGGAAAATACCAAGCCTTAAATCGTCAGTTGTTAGACTTGTAAACAAGGCCAAATTACGATACAGTACGATACCTGCAATCAGCATACATATTCCTGCCATTAGAATTGATACGACTTCATTTTTCACACTCATTGTAATCATCATAGATAAAAATGTAACAAACAGAATCAGACCTCTATTCTGGTTTGCCTGATACAACAACTTTTCTTTTTGCTTTTTTCTTGCCAGCTGTTCATTTAGTTCCGCCAATTCTTCCGCCAAATTTCCATTACTATGGATACTCTCCTCAATTCCAAGCAATTGACTAACCGATACATCAAGCAAATTTGCCATTTCAATCAAAACATCTGCATCCGGAACGGATAATCCCTTTTCCCATTTTGAAACTGTCTGCCGAACAACATTTAACTTTACTGCCATTTCTTCCTGGCTCATTCCTCTTGTTTTTCGGAAATGCTTTATATTCTCATTAATCATAATTTCATATCCCTTCTATTCGATATGTACATGTACATTATAAATTATACGAATATGCTGTTTCCGATACAAGCAATGGAAATTAACATTGGCTATTTTTTCTTTACACTTAAAAGTTAATTTGTGAATACCCGATAATTTTCTTCCTTATCGTAATCCTTGTGGATTCCATCATCCTCATACATCGTATAACTGCTGTTTTTGTATCCGATAAGCTGCAGATGTTCGGTATCAATATCTTTCACACACTCTGCTGCTTCTGCAACCGGGATACATTTACCACTTCGAATGAAAAGCGGTACTTCATTTAGTGCCACATCTACATAATGAATACCTTTTGCGAGAACCTCTTCAGAAATGCTTCCGTCCGGCAGGAACTTGATAAATTTCATTTCTTCCGGCAGATAAACATAACGGCCTCTTGCGTTCTGCTCGTAGACCGGAGCGATCATGATCTCGTTTCCAAGCATCAGCTGATCCTCTATCCTGATTGCTCTCTTGTCATCCGGATAAACAAACCCAAGTGGTTTGAAATACATGTCATCATTCAGCACAGCTTTCATGTACTCACTGTACAGATACGGCACAAGACGATATCTTGTATTAATGACAGCGCGGAAATCCTCGATTTTTTCAAATTGATAACATTCCTGCTCTCTCGTTCCCGTTGCTGAATGATTACGCATCAGTGGTGTGAATACACCAAGTGCAAGAAAACGAAGCAACAGTTCTCTTGTCGTATCACTGCCAAATCCTCCAAGGTCAGCACCTGTATACAGGAAACCGCACATATTCAGAGATGGCAGCATCTTCAGGTTAAGAAGGATATGCGACCACCAGGATTTATTATCGCCTGTCCAGATTCCGCCATAACGGTGCATTCCGATATAAGAAGATCTGGAAAACATCAGAAAACGTTTTTCCGGGTCAATGCGTTCAAAAGCTTCTCCTGCTGCTCTTGTCATATTGTAGCCAAAAAGATTATGTACTTTGTCATGACGGATCTTTTTGCCATCGACATTGTGATAAAATCTTTTGTAATCTTCCGGATTATTTGCAATACTGAGCATCTTGTCCTGCATTTCCCAGGGATGGGTCTTGCCTTCGGTATCCTTTGCAAACTCTCCGGCAAGTTCTCTTGCCTCTGCAAGGCCTTCGGAAGAATAAAAGATTGCAGGCTCATTCATATCATTCCAGAAACCTTCTATTCCCTGTTCGATCAGAAAACGATATTTGTCCCCGAACCATTTTCTGGCTTCCGGATTCAGCATATCCGGGAAATGGGTATCTCCCGGCCATACAGCTGCAACAAAATCACTTCCGTCTTCTCTCTTACAGAAATAGTTGTTTTTGACACCTTCCTCGTAAATCTCATATCCCGGCTCAACCTTCACACCGGCATCAATGATCGGAATCAGGCGAATATCCTGGTCATCCATTTCCTGCACAAATTCTGGAAAATCCGGGAAATTTTCTTCATTCACTGTGAAATCTTTGAATGACTGCATATAATCAATATCCATGTAAATCATGTCGATTGGGATATGATTCTCCCGATATCCTTTTGCGACAGTACGGAAATCTTCTTTCGTCGTATAACCCCAGCGGCTCTGTCCGAAACCAAAAGCAAACTTTGGCGGGATATAACTGCGTCCAATTACGTGACGGAACTGTTTTACGATATCATAAGCATTCTCACCTTCAAGCACATAGATATCCAGATCGGCATTTTCGCAGGATACCCTGAGTGTATCCTCTCTGTCATATCCGATATCAAAGGTCAGTTTCGACGGATAGTCAAAAAACAATCCAAATGTAGTCTTTCCACTCACGATGATAAAGTTGTGTGCTCCGTACAAAGAACGCTTGTCCTCTGTATGTACCGGATCATCCGTGCAATTACTGATATAACAATACCCTCTCTTGTTGATTCCACGATTGGCTTCACCCAGACCATAGACAATGTCATCTTCATCCATGATATAAGTAAAAACAAATCCTTCCTCCTGACTGACCTCTCCATAAGGGAGAACGCCCTCAGTTGTTTCAATTTTTTCAGTCAGTGCCTCCGTATTAAACGGAGTTCCATATCTATATTTTCTAATCATTTCTCTGTCACCTGATGTTTATAATATAATACGAATGCTTCATATGGGTTCAGAATAATTTTTCCGTCGAATTCTTTTCTTCCAAGGTTTGTGATCAGACACTCTGCGCCTTTGAATTCTTCCGGCACTTCTACTTCTGCATTCTTGTCACTGAAGTTGCAGACAGTCAGAAGTTTTTCCTGATCCCCTTTTCTTGTGTAAGCAAAAATCTGTTCATCCTCACGGTAAAGAGGTTCAAATTCACCATAAACAATAATGTCTTTCTCTTTGCGCAAGCTGATCAGTTTCTGGTAGTAATGGAAAATAGAATCCGGATCTTCAAGCTGCTGTGCTGCATTGATCTTTTTGTAGTTTTGGTTTACTTTGATCCACGGCTCACCATCTGTGAATCCGGCCTGTTTGCTGTCATCCCATTGCATCGGCGTTCTCGCATTGTCACGGCTTCTCAGCATCAGACATTTCATCATATGTTCCGGAGTCATAAGACCTGATTCAGTAAATTCTTCAAAATAATTGATACTTTCAATATCACGGTAATCTTCCAATTTGTCAAAATAAGCATTTGTCATACCAAGCTCTTCCCCCTGGTATACATATGGCGTTCCCTGCATCATGTGAATACAGGTAGCCAGCATTTTTGCAGATGTTTCTCTGTATACCGGATTGTCATTTCCAAAACGGCTGACGCTTCTCGGTTGATCATGATTACCTAAAAACAAACTGTTCCATGCTTTACCCTGGAGTTTCTCCTGCCATTTGATCATGATGTTTTTAAACTCTTTAAAATCATATTTTTGAGTTGTCCACTTTCCATAATCTCCGCATCCACTCTCCACATGCTCAAATTGGAATACCATATTCAGTTCATTTCTGTCTTCACCCGCATATTTCTGTGCTTCTTCAATTGTAACTCCAGCTGTTTCACCAACTGTCATGATATCATATTTTGAAAGGACTTCATGATTCATTTCCTGAAGAAATTCATGGACTCTTGGACCATGTACGCTATATGGTCCAAAATCGCCATAAAGTCCGTTATTCATTTCTCCATCCGGAAATCTCTGATCTTTGGAAATCATACTGATAACATCCATACGGAAACCATCAATTCCTTTTTCACACCAGAATTTCATCATATCGTAAACTTCCTGGCGTACTTTTTCATTTTCCCAATTGAGATCCGGCTGTTTTTTTGAAAACAGATGCAGATAATACATCTGTGTCTGCGGATCATATTCCCATGCAGAACCACCGAATACTCCGCCCCAGTTATTAGGTTCTTTTCCGTTTACCGGGTCTTTCCAGATATAATAATCACGATATGGATTATCTTTTGATTTGCGGCTTTCAATAAACCAGTTATGTTCATCTGATGTATGGTTGACTACGAGATCCATCAGAATCCTGATGGATCTTTTGTGTGCTTCACACAACAATTCCTCGTAATCCTCCATCGTTCCATATTCTTCATAAATTCTGCGGTAATCAGAAATATCGTAACCATTATCGTCCTGAGGTGATTCCAGCATCGGAGAAATCCACAATACATTTACCCCAAGTTCTTTGAGGTAATCCAGTTTCTGTATGATTCCTCTGATATCTCCCACACCATCACCGTTACTGTCTTTAAAACTCTTTGGATATATCTGATATACTACACTTTCTTCCACCATTTTTTCTCCATGCCAAATCTCCTCGTTTATAATTGTTTAGTATTATTTAACCGCTCCTGTAATAACACTATTCATGATACCCCATACATCTTAGCAAAATCAAGAGGTTTCTCGCGAAACTATAAAAGACAACAAAGTTTATTTCCTGTTTTTATACAGTCTGCACAAAAACAACCAGACCATTCCACCGGCTTACCTGTATACATGCAAAGTTGAAAAAAGGATCCTGTCATTCCCTGACAGAATCCCTCTTTACCAGATAGACTGGGTTTTTTATATTTAATTCGTCCAGTGTCTCTCCCTGAATTAATTTCAGCAGACGTTTCAGCGCCACATGCGCCTTTTGCGGAACATCCTGATGAACCGTTGTCAGTTTCGGTCGAACCATACTTGCATAGACACTGTCATCATATCCTGTAACAGAAATCTGATCCGGAACCATGATTCCTTCGTCAAGAAAGAAATTTATCGCTTCCATCGCATTATAATCTGAGGAAAACGCAAGTGCTTTTGCTTCTAAAAAACGTGGGAGAAGCTCTCTATATTTTCTGAGACGCAATCTTTTTTCACCCGGAATAATTATATATCGGGAACGACTGCAGAATCCCCCTGGTTTTTCCATCGCCTGTTTGAATCCCATCCACCGATAGTAATCACTGTCTCTCTCCGTTTCCGCAACAAACAATGCTTTCTTATATCCACAGGAATACAGGTATTCTCCGATCTGATACCCGCCTGAATAATCATCTATACCAACATTCTGGAATGTATAAGTCCCCTTCGGATAAGCATCGATCAAAATCATTTTTTGTTTAATCTGTGCGAAAGGTTATGATACTGCTCTTCATTGTATCCCAGGATAATCAATCCCTCTACATTCCATTTTGAGGCAATATCCACTACATTCTGAATGCTTTCACCGCCAATAAGCATAACATAATATCCATTTTCTTCCATTTCCATCTGAATCGTTCCGACCAGTTCTCCCACGAATGGATCCTGAAGTGACTGCATACCATGAGCGTAAGTAAATCCGAGTACTACGCCTATAATTCTGGAACCATGACCGGAAAGCATCATGGAACCCATATTCGGAACATAGTTCTGTTCTTTAAGAATAGCCGTAATTTTATCGATCGTTTTCTGGGAAACTCTTTTCGTATTGCCATTTATAACATTGGATACCGTGGTGCGGCTGACGCCTGCCATATCTGCAATATCCTGAAGCCGAATCATAAAACCTTCCTCCTGTATTCTTATTTCCTTACAATACCGTTTCCTGCTTATTTGTACTCAGATACTTTCGTTTCTGCAAAAGTCATTTTCGCTTATATCAAATTTATAATATCATAGGCAGTTAGGTTTGTCACATAAAGGTTTGCAATTTCAAACTGCAAGACCGCTGTAATTGCGACTGATAAAATTAACCATTGTCTCCATGAATATATTAGAGATATAATATAAATACTGGTATCTGATTTTTCTGAATACTAAGTATCTAAAAATGGGGAATGATAAATGAACAAACAAGAGAAACAGATTTTCACATCCGACAAGTTGAAAGAAACAGCCATCATGACGATAGCAGTGGGCATTATCGCCGCGGCCGTATATTTCTTTTTGATTCCGAGTATGACCTCGATCAGCAGTATATCCGCGCTGGCAATTGTTATGTCGCATTATATACCGTTGCATGTGTCAACGATCACAATGATATTGAACGTTGTCCTACTGCTGATAGGCTTTGTGACATGCGGAAAGGAGTTCGGAGCAAAGACGGTTTACACAAGTATCCTGCTGCCGGTGTATCTTGCAGTATTTGAACACCTATTTCCGGATTTCACCTCGCTGACAGACAGCAGTGAACTGGATGTAATATGCTATATCCTGGTCGTAAGTATCGGGCTCAGTATTTTATTTAACATGAACGCATCTTCTGGCGGACTGGATATCGTAGCGAAGATCATGAATAAATATCTGCACATAGAATTGGGAAAAGCAATGTCCATCTCGGGCATGTGTGTGGCACTTTCTTCCGCTCTGATCTATGACAAGAAAGCTGTCGTTTTAAGTGTGCTTGGAACTTATTTTAATGGTATTGTGCTGGATCATTTTATCTTTGGCCAGAATCTGAAACGGCGTGTATGTATTATTACAAAATACGAAGAAGAAGTCCGTCAGTTTATCTTGCATGAGCTACATAGCGGAGCAACATTCTACGAGGCGACAGGCGCATACAATATGCAGAAACACAGAGAAATTATTACAATTGTAGACAAGAGTGAATATCAGAAACTGATGAATTATATTATCAAGAAGGATCCGGAAGCATTCGTGACAGTGTATACAGTATCTGATATGAGATACCGTCCAAAGGTAAGATCCTTTTAGGCGGGAAGAAGCTCTACAGAACACTTTACGCAGCTGCTTGAATATCTGAACAGAAAAGAGTCGCAGCCTGTTCCATCAGGGAATAACTGTGACTCTTTTTATTTTGTCTTCCATTTTTGTGGCATTACTTCACAATATCCAACTGCCCGACAATTCCGATATATCCATCTGTTTTCAGTGGCGACCATAATGTGTGCAGTTTCAGATCACACATCTGCCTTTCACCTCTTACTTTTAACATTACTTTCATTGAAACTTCTTTGTTTTTGCTTGATACTGAATCCAGCGAATCTTTTATACGCTGAATATCCTCTTCGCTTATACCATATGCTCCATATAAATCAACTCCCGGAAGATCTCTCTGATACTCTTTCTGCGATTCTCCGTCTGTTAAAACAAGCTTTCCTGAAATCGCATTATACTCCATTGAAATCTTACCGCTATTTTCCTTAAAAAACTCTATCTTTTCCTGCATGATCTCAATAACACGCTGGGAATGATCCTTGCGTGGCAATGCCTTTTCTCTCAGTATCTCGTCAGAAATCCTCTGTGCTTCATAATACTCTCTGTTATCATCCTTTTCTTTCCTAAATGTTCTGGAAAGCTGAGGACTGATCTCTTTCAGACATTCAAGAAGAAGCGGATTAAACTGTCCGCACTGACCTTCCAGGATCATCTGGATTGCTGTATCATGATCATATGCATTCTTATAGCACCGTACACTTGTAAGCGCATCATACACATCAGCAATTGACACAATCTGCGCAGAGATTGGTATTTCTTCCCCTTTTAGTCCATCCGGATATCCTCTTCCGTCCCATCGTTCATGGTGCCACCGACAGATTTCCCATGCAATGCGTACCAGTGGCTTGTCCTGTGGAAAATCCATATCCCGGATCATAGACGCTCCAATCTCACTGTGACTTTTCATGATCTTGAATTCTTCATCTGTCAGTCTGCCTGGTTTATTGAGGATTTCTTCCGGAATGCTGACCTTTCCAATGTCATGAAGGGAAGATGCTGTTATGATTAGAGCAATATCCGCTTCTGTCAGATGATACGCATCTGTTTTCCTGATCAATTCTCTCAACAGCATCTCCGTTGCGATACGGATGTGTAATATATGTTCGCTGCTTTCACTGTTATGAGAACCTAATACATTGCTCAGGATTCCGATCATAATATTGTTGTTTTCTTCTTTCTCATAGATCTGATCTACAACCACATTGATCAGTCGTTTTTGGTTTGCATAAAGTCCTAATGTATTCTGGACCCTTTTCTTTACGATAACTGCATCAAACGGTCGGCTGATATAGTCTGTAATCCCCAAATCATATGCCTTTCGCATAATTTCAACAGATTCTTCTGATGAAATCATGACAACCGGGACTTCATTAAGCCACTGTAACTCCCTCATATGTTCCAACACCTGGAATCCATTCATCTGCGGCATATTGATATCCAGGAGCATCAGGTCGATCTCCGGATGCACTTCCAGGATCTCGATCGCCTGATTTCCATTTTCAGCTTCCAGATAATCATAACTGCTGCCAAGAATCTCCTTTAATATATCTCTGTTAAGTTCTGAATCATCTACAATAAGTAGTTTTTGCTTCTCACTCATCCTTTATCCTCACATTTCCTTTTTTTCTGCTAATTCAGCAATAATCTTCACTAATAGTTTCATATCGATCGGTTTTGAGACATGCTCATTCATTCCCGCTTCTTTTGACTTTATCCGGTCCTCAACAAAAGCGTTCGCAGTCATTGCGATGATCGGAATTTTCTTTGCGTCACTTCTGTCCATTGTGCGGATCGTCTTTGTTGCCTCATATCCGTTCATAACCGGCATCATGACATCCATAAGAATTACGTCGAATTCACCGAAAGCACTTTTCTCAAAAGCTTCCACTGCCTCCTGGCCGTTCCATGCCTTTACCACAGAAGCACCTTCGCTTTGAATGACGAATTCTGCGATCTCCATGTTCAATTCATTGTCTTCTACGAGCAGAATGTTTAATCCTCTGATGGACGCCGTTACTTCATCCTGCTTCTCTTCGTCTCTCGCTACATCTTCATTTATTTTAAATGGAATTGTGATCACAAAAGTAGTACCTACGCCTTGCTCACTTGTAAAAGTAATTGTTCCACCCATTTTTTCCACAAGACTCTTTGTGATCGGCATTCCCAGACCGGTACCGCCAAACTTGGATGCTCCGCCTTTCTGCTCTTGTGCAAATGGCTCAAACAGATGTTTTTGGAATTCCTCACTCATACCAATTCCCGTATCCTGACATATGAACTCCAGCATTACAACTCCATTCTGATCGGAAGGAATCTCCCTGCTGCTCAAATAAATCTTTCCATAATCTTTATTGTACTTTACGGCATTACTCAGGATATTCATCAGTAAACGTTTCAGATGGATTGGACTGCCTATAAGATCCTTGTGTATGATCTCTGGTGTTTTTCGTTCCACCTTGATTTCTCTTTCATCAGCCATCTTTCCGACTACATCTAACACTTCATTTATTAATTTATAGATATTAAACGGTTTCTCTTCCAGATAAATTTCTCCCGACTCCAGTTTGCTCATATCAAGGACTTCATTAACCAGTTCCTTGAGAATATTGGAAGCCTCACGGATTTTCCCTCTACATTCGGTCTGTCTCGACAGATTATCACGATAATAATCGCCCACATCAAGCATTCCACAGATTCCATTGATCGGTGTCCGGATATCATGGCTCATCCTCTGCAGGAATTCTGTCTTCGCCCGGTTCGCCGCATCAGCCTTTTTTGCTGCTTCCAGAAGGCTTTTTTGATACTTCTGTTCTTTTTCCTTTTCTATTTTAAGAATGTTTTTCTGTGATTTTCTATAAATCATCCAGATTAGTACTACAACGATCAGAAAGATGAACAGGCACATGATCACATTTTGCAGAAGTGTCTGAAATATAATCGAATCCGGAACGTAAGCATAGATGTAATGGTCTCTCTGCTTCAGCATAACACCGTGACACCGGACTCCATTGATCGTTAATCCCGTCATATGCTTACTGTCTGCATGATCTTTTAACTTCTGGATTGCTTCATAACCGGTTGTGCTTTGTCCGATCAGCCCGGTATTGTTTGAGGCAATGATCACGCCTTCATCTGCTACGATAATTGTCCCATCCCGGTCCTTCCGATAGCCATTCAACAAGCTCTGTATCGTAAGCGTATAATTCGTTGCATACTCTGCGGAAGTATAATAGTAAGTCACTACAACTCCCGGTGCATCCTTTCTTGTGCAGGCAGCCATATCAATATAAGCCCCGTCATTATGATGGATTCTCTTGGCATACACCTTTTCATCATAAATTGCTGTATCCAGTACGATTTCTTTCTCTGCACATTCTTTTATTTCCGGCAATAAGCTTTCATTCGTACTGTATTCACATACTATATTTCCATCTATATCCAGAATTGCTATTCCCGTCAGCCATAACTGCTCTGCACTTTCTTTCAACAACTGATGATCCAGTGTTTTTTCATTTTCTGTTTCTGCGGCTATATTTTTGCTGACCTGCCGGGTTCCCTCAATGGCACGAAGCAGACTTTTGGATTCTGATGACTCATTATAATGTGTATATGTGGAACATTGTACTTTTACATAATTTACCGTGTCTAAAAGATCAGCCTCTTCCTTTTCTTTGTCTGCGTTGCTGAAAAAACATACAGCCAGCACGACAAGACACATCCCAACAGCTATACTGATAATCCAGAATTTCTTTTCTGTTGGAGTAGATTTCTTATTCTTCTTCAAGCTGGTCCACCTCCAGATATTTTTCTGGGTTATCAAGATATTTTTCTATGATTTTTGCAGAAGTTCCGTCTTCTTTCATTTCATCCAGAGTCTGCTCCAGTTTCTCCGGCAGATCCCGAGTTTCATTTTTTGCGAAAGCGACTCCGATTCCGACTGTCATAAGTGGTTCATCCAGAATTCGGAATTTCGCATCATAGTCTTTCATATACTGTATAACCGATTCCTCATGTGCACCTACTGCATCTGCATATCCCTTTCCAAGGAATGTATAGATCAGTTCCCTGTGTTCCAGGCTAATCAGATTACCAAGCTTTGGAATCCTGCTGTCTGTTCTTTGCAGAAAGATTCCTTCCGGTTTTGTTGTAGATTGTACGGCAAGCGTCTTTCCTTCCAGATCACTCAGGGTATAGATATCACTGTTCTCATTGACTGCAACCACCTGGTTACTGACCATATACGGACCGGCCCACTTGTAATCATCCAACCGTCCTTTCATGGAAAAGCAGCCCATAATACAATCAATATCACCGTTCTCTACCAGCTCTTGCTTCTTCTCCCAGTCAATATTGACAATTTCTACGTCATAACCCATTCGTCCAAATGCTTCCGTTGCCAGTTCAACATCGATTCCCGTTGGTACACCATCTTCATTCAGATAATTATACGGGGGATAACTGTCGCTTCCAAGCTTTATAACAGGGCGTTCCGCTGTGTCAGATGCTTGATCTGTTTTTCCACATCCGGAAAGCCCTGTTACCAGACATGTCAGCACAAGACATGCACTTATCACTTTCTTTATCTTCATATACCTTTTTCCCTTTTGAAATCAAAAATATGACTATATTATATCTTGATATTATTCTGCGCACAAGAAAAACATTGTTGTCCACCATATTGACATTACTTTCACAGGGTGTCATAATACTTGCGGAGATAGTATTTGGAATACTACAAAACTATACTCTGACTGAATCACAACAATTTCATATTGAACAATTACCCCGCCAGAAATGGCGGAAAGCGAGCTTATATTTATTTAAGACATAAAATAAGACTCAGGGAATACGAAGAATAGCAAAAGCATTTGCAGGGACCAGTATGCCTTGACGAATGCTTTTTTTGTGAGGAGACCAATAAGAAATGACAGTTGAGATGTTAAAAGGAAAGATTCATCGTGCTACAGTAGTACAGGCCGAACTTGACTATGTTGGAAGTATTACTGTTGATGAAGACCTGTTGGAAGCGGCAGGAATTATGGAATATGAGAAAGTTCAGATCGTGGACGTAAATAACGGAAGCCGATTTGAAACTTATACGATCTGCGGCAAGCGCGGAAGCGGAATGATCTGCTTAAATGGTGCTGCGGCAAGATGCGTAAGTACTGGTGACAAGATTATTATCATGTGTTATGCACATTATGATTCTGAAGAAGCCAAAGAACATAAACCACAGGTTGTTTTTGTAGATGAGGAGAATAAGATCAGCCGTGTTACAAACTATGAGAAACACGGATTACTGAAAGATATGGCATAACTGCAAAAGTAATTGTAACCTATAAATGAAAATGAAATTTGTTGAATTCAGAACAAGAGACTATCTCCTAATTTAGTTTTAAAAGGAGAACACCATGCAGGTAACAAAAACAGTAAAGGAAACAAGAGATTTAATTAAGAACTGGAAAAGAGAAGGGAAAACAATCGGTCTTGTACCGACAATGGGATTCCTGCACGAAGGACACGCAAGTCTGATCAAAAGATGCCGCGAAGAAAATGATATCGTTGTTGTATCTGATTTTGTAAACCCGACACAGTTTGGACCGACAGAAGATCTGGAAGCATATCCAAGAGATTTCAAACGTGACAGCGAACTCTGCGAGAGCCTTGGAGCTGATGTCATCTTTCATCCGGAACCGGAAGATATGTACCATGATCCGCATGCCTTTGTAAGTATTGATACTTTATCAGATACACTGTGCGGTAAGACAAGACCAATCCATTTTAAAGGTGTATGTACCGTTGTTTCTAAGTTATTTAACATTGTAACACCGGACAGGGCTTATTTTGGTCAGAAAGATGCACAGCAGTTGGCAATCATCCGCAAAATGGTACAGGATCTGAATTTTGATATCCAGATCGTAGGATGCCCTATCATCCGTGAAGAAGACGGACTTGCGAAATCATCCAGAAATACATATTTAAGTGAAGAAGAAAGAAAAGCCGCACTTTGTCTTTCAAGAGCTGTAAAAGCCGGTCAGAATATGATCTGCAAGGGAAGAAAAGCTGAAGAAGTATTAACAAAGATGCGCGAGATTATCGAAGCTGAACCTCTGGCAAAGATTGATTATGTATCTATGGTAGATGCACTGGATATGCAACCGGTAGAAATCGTAGAAAAAGACGTTCTGGTCGCCATGGCAGTTTACATCGGAAAAACCAGACTGATCGACAACTTTAGCTACGAGGTATAGCATATGGAAAATGTGATGAAAAAAGTAGGAAAAGCCAGTTCTTTTCTTACAAAATATATTGGAATTATTATCATCTGCTTCTCTGTGATCGCATTTTTCTGGCGCGATGGATTCGCGTGGACAACCAATTATACATCCATCTTTTTAGGTGTTGCCATGTTCGGCATGGGACTTACGATCAAGATGGACGATTTTAAGAGAGTTTTTTCAAGGCCAAAAGAAATCGTGATCGGATTTGTTGCACAATATACGATCATGCCTGTTGTGGCATGGGGATTATGCCAGCTGATGCATCTTCCGACAGACCTGGCACTCGGCGTTATTCTGGTCGGATGTTGTCCCGGGGGAACAGCAAGTAATGTGATCACATATATTGCCGGAGGTGATGTGGCACTCTCTGTTGGAATGACGATCACTTCCACGCTTGCAGCCCCACTGATGACACCGTTATTAGTGTATCTGCTTGCCGGTGCCTGGGTAGAAGTATCTTTCCTTGCAATGGTAATTTCTGTTGTGAAAGTTGTACTGATTCCAGTGCTTCTTGGTATTTTGATAAACTGGATCTTTGGAAAACAGATTCAGAAAATATCAGAAGTACTTCCACTGATTTCTGTTGTATCCATTGTAATGATCATCAGTGGAATCGTATCTGTCAATGCGGAAAAAATTTTAAGCTGTGGTCTGCTCGTACTTGGAGTTGTGGCACTTCACAATCTCTGCGGAATGGGCATCGGGCTTGGAGCAGCAAAACTTTTACATATCGAATATGATAAAGCTACTGCGATTGCGATCGAAGTCGGAATGCAGAACAGCGGTCTTGCGATTTCTCTTGCAACAGCTAATTTTGCAGCCAATCCACTGGCAACGCTTCCGGGAGCGATCTTCAGTGTATGGCATAATATATCAGGCTCTTTATTCGCCGGAATCCGCCGTGGCGGAACTGGTACGAAAGAAGCTTGCCTGGAAGTAACTGAATAGATAGAAAGAAAGGCAAACGAGGATAGAAAACTACTTTCTCCATCCCCGTTTGCTTTTCTTTACTTTCCTAATACTACTGCTATTTTGATCTCTTTCTCTGTTTCACTAAGATCGAATGTTCCTCCATCCTCTACTGTAACATGTACTTCATACAAGGTATCTTCCGACAGTTTCTCTGGAATCGTTCCGTCTTCTGTCTGAATCTTCCACAGATCTTCCGGAGCCTCTGTCAGCTTACCGTCTTTTCCATAAGCATACAGCTTAAAGTCATCCGTTTTGCCTGCAAGCCCCTTCATTCGTATTGCCACAGTCGTACTCGGATGTACATTTTCTACCGTTATCGTATTCAGCCATCCTGCGACATTGCCCTTACCTCCGTCTTCCGTAAATTCTTCCTGCGTTAATATATTTCGCATTGCCTTGTCCAAATCTACTTTTCGGTAAGGCATTTCCGGAAGATATACGAACCGATCCTGCAGTCTGAGGAGTTCAAGATATCCTGTTGGACAGTATAATGCATTTCCACTGTTTCCCGCATACATACCGATTGCCATATTGTTATATCCTGGTTTGTCTGACACATCCATTGAAAATGCAGTCTCACCGGTCTCAAAATCTATCATGATAAACTGCCACATGCCACTGTCCAAGCCCTGAACATAACCGTAAATGTATCCTGTTGCGGTTGAAAGCTTCATCATCGATGTATCCCGGATATCATCTCTGCACCAGATACTCTTCATTTCATATCCGTCATCTGTCTTGATCGTATCAACACGCTCAACTCCCGGCATGACCATTTTATTTCCTTTCTGCAGCCAGTTTACATCATAGATATTTTCATATGTCTGTACAGATGAATCGTTATCTGCGTCCGCAAGCTTCGCACTTCCTGCTCCAAACCAGTTACATACGATTGTGCTGACTGTACCCTCACTGTTATCATATACGATTGCTGAATTTTCTACGGATACCTGCATTTCTTCCGGCAGCTCATCAATAACAGGCGTGCTTGCAACCTTTTCACCTGTCTTCATATCTAATGCCAGCAGATTCACCGGATTCTGATTATCTGTAAACATGACCAGATTGCTAGTTAGTGATGGCGAACATCCACTTCCCCACGCCAGACCGCCTCCGGTCGTTTCATCACCTTCTTTGCTGTCTTTTGCCCCTGCACTTTCATACGGAGTACACCATTCTACCTGTACACCATTATCTGCTTTCAGTAGATAGCAGTTCTGATTTGTTAAGATGACTGCACCCTCTTTCGAAGAAGCTATTCCATTTTCTGCCCCTTCTCCAGGAGTTAATTCATATACAAAAGTAGACGCTGTCAGATCAATCTCTTCTCCATTCAGAATTGCGTTGATCGCGTCTCTGGAAATGTATCCCATCGCACCTTGCTGCTGACGTTCCGGATAGATTCTGAATCCGCCGGTTGCAAACCAAAGATTTCCCTCATAATCAAACACTACGGATAATAAATTCTGATCCAATGTCTTTCCGGTAATTGCCTCTGCTGCTGCTTTAATATCAATATCCAGCACTTTCTCAAATTCCGGCAGCACATTTCCTTCCTCGTCTGTTGCTTTCAACATAAGTACATGATTGTTGCTTGTCGGACACACCAGACGATTATTTTCATCAACAAAGGAATAGGAACTTTGTATCACATATCCTCCACCGTCATGCTGTTTTGGTGAGAAATATCCGATCGTCTGTGTTTCTTCTGCATTGATATCACGAATTGCAAGTCCTCCCAACAACGGAACAACTGAATGTCCATAATTGTCAAAAAATACCGCCGGAGACGCATTCGGATTCACCTTTTCATAAGAAACATTAATTTCTGGGTAAATACCAACAGGCAGTACCTCATCTGTTGAATCTGAATTATAACAATCATGGTGGATATTCGCATCATTTTTTGCCATATAAGGATTCTCATCGATTGCCTTTTGGGTAAGCGGTTTTATCGTTACTCCTGAGCTTACACTTTCTGTTTTTGTCTGTTCCTGTTTCACCTCATCTGTCTTTGGTTCATTCGATGAACAGCCTGATGTCATTGCAACTGCTGATATAATAAATGCTAAAAGAATTGTTCGTTTTTTCATATTATTCTGCCTCCTTTTTCTCGTAATCTGTAACTGTTCAGAGCAAAGCAGAATTTCATAAAACAGGTGTAAAATGATTGCATTTCTAAGACTGTTTTTGAAATTTTATTTGGCTCTGAACAGTTACATTTTTATTATAAAAAAAGCGCTGTTATTTTCAATTCTTCTGTCACGAATCATGGTAAAAATGGCACGAATTGTAAAAGACACCATCTTCTGACCGAATTACTTTTCAGCCAGAGATGGTGTCTTTGTTATCCACATTCTTCTGTTAAATGAAATCTTTTTTCCACATTTATTTAATGTTTTTCACATTCCGGATGTGGATTTCCCATTCCTTTTCACACTGCGTGCGCTCAGCAACAATTTCTCTTCATTTTTAAAAATTAATATATCCCTGCAGCCAGATCGTACCTTTGAACCGTCTTCCGATCTCCGGCTCTCCCATCACGGACTCTGCCGGAACACAGATATCAAATGTCAGTTCATTTACATTCAGGCGCATCTGATACAATCTCACACCTGTCATTCTGTTGATCCGCTCTCTCACCGCCAGGATTTCTCCCATGATCGAATACATATCGCATTCTGCCCCAAACGGCATGAAATACGTATCCACAATGGAAAATACATCCTCATTCGCCAATCTCTTTGACACCTTGGAATAGAGATCCATATCATCAAATGTCAGCGTCTCGATTGCTGCCTGGTCTCCCTTGCGGGCTGCGTTCATCAATTCTCTTCTTGTATCTGACGCACGCTTTTCATTTAAAATCTGTTGCTCATTTTTATTGACCGGAAGCAGAATCATTCCATCTTGTGCCAATCCTGAAAATGTTACAGATGTCTGCACATCCTTTGTAAGACCGGCCTGTTTCTCCCGCATATATTCCACACCATTCTGCAGTGTGAAGATCAGACTGATTCCAATCTTGGAATCCTCACAAAGACCAACATACTGTTCTTTCTCAATCTTTCTCTGCACATCGATTTCTGCATAAGTTGTAACTCCGCTTCCCTCAAAATATGGGAAATAATATGCAGCTTCAAAATGTTCTTCATCATCAAGTTCTCCGCAGAGTGTGATCCCTACATCCTGACCGAACTCTTTCTGGAATTCGCAGAAATCTTCGCCCGGTCTGTAGGATACAATTGTCTGATGTGTGAAATTCTCTTCTACTTCTTTTAAGAGCTTTTTCAGATCTTTTCTTGTTTGAATATTTTCAAATCCAATTGCTTTTAAATACTGATGCATATTTTATTTGCTTTATATTTCTTTATTTGTTCTTTGGTGTAATTTCTTTGTTTCCACCCATGTATGGCTGAAGAACTTCCGGAATTCTTACAGAACCATCTGCCTGAAGATTGTTCTCAAGGAACGCGATCAGCATTCTCGGTGGAGCAACAACTGTGTTGTTTAATGTATGAGCGAAGTAGCTTCCGTTCTCTCCTTTGATACGGATACCAAGTCTTCTTGCCTGGGCATCTCCTAAGTTAGAGCAGCTTCCTACCTCGAAGTATTTCTGCTGTCTTGGTGACCATGCCTCTACGTCAACAGATTTTACTTTCAGATCTGCAAGATCTCCGGAGCAGCACTCAAGTGTACGTACCGGAATATCCATAGAACGGAAAAGATCTACTGTATTCTTCCACAGTTTTTCATACCATTCTTTGCTTTCTTCCGGTTCGCAGACAACGATCATTTCCTGTTTCTCGAACTGATGGATTCTGTAAACTCCACGCTCCTCAATTCCGTGAGCACCTTTTTCTTTTCTGAAGCAAGGTGAATAACTCGTCAAAGTCTGTGGAACCTGATCTTTCTCCAGTGTCTGTCCAATGAATTTACCAATCATAGAATGCTCACTTGTTCCGATCAGATAAAGGTCTTCTCCTTCAATCTTGTACATCATAGCATCCATCTCAGCGAAACTCATAACACCTGTTACAACGTTGCTTCTGATCATGAAAGGTGGGACGCAATATGTGAATCCTCTGTTGATCATGAAATCTCTTGCATAAGAGATAACTGCTGAGTGAAGTCTTGCGATATCTCCCATCAGATAATAGAAACCATTACCTGCTACTCTTCTTGCAGCATCGAGATCGATTCCATTGAATGACTCCATAATCTCTGTATGATATGGAACTTCGAAATCCGGAACAACCGGCTCACCGAATCTCTCAACTTCTACGTTTTCACTATCATCCTTACCAATCGGTACAGATGGATCGATGATATTTGGGATAATCATCATGTTCTTTTTCAGTTTATCTTCTACTTCTTTCTCTTCTTCGGAAAGTTCATTGATACGTCCATTGCTCTCTGCAACTTTCTTCTTCAGAGCTTCTGCTTCTTCGATTTTTTTCTGAGCCATCATTGCTCCGATTTCCTTAGAAGCTTTGTTCTTCTCTGCGCGAAGTGCTTCTACTTCCTGTTTGATTTCTCTGTTTCTCTTGTCCAGTTCAATTACTTCATCAACAAGTGGAAGCTTCTCATCCTGAAATTTATTTTTGATGTTCTGTTTTACTACATCCGGATTATTTCTTACAAATTTGATGTCTAACATGTTATTTACCCTTTCCTGTCTAATTTCTTTTTTACTATTTATTTTTCTTGAAAAATAGCTTTCTCAAGACTTTCTCTTTCTTCCTCTGCCAGCTGAATTGTACTCTCACCTTTTACAATATCTTTCACATATGCATAACAGCCCTGACGGCTATGCATTATATTTAAGATCCATCCAGTATTGTTTTCATCTAACATTGTAATTGCAAAACTTAATTCGCCTCCCATTTCATGGAATGCATCATATTTTACGATTCCGACTTTCTGGTAATGCGTTCTCATTTTATTATAAAGTTCTGCAATCTCCTCACGGTTTTCTTCTACCTGATCTACGACTTCGTCGATCTTGTCAAACCGTTCAAAAATGGATTCCTCCAGTGATTTCCCATTCTTTCCCTTCATAAAGGTATTAAATACTTTCTCCAGGTGTTTATACTTATCATACACTAACACAAGTACGACAATCAAGGCTACCTGCAAAATAAGTAAAATAAGAAATGCGTAGAATGGATCAATTCCCAGATTGCCAAATACTCCAGTCACTTCTACCATCTCCTTTTTAATTATGCTGGATTGTCATGAGCAACTCATAGATTCTTTCCAGATCATCCGGTGAGTAATACTCAATCTCAATCTTTCCTTTTCCATTTGCTTTCGCATGAACACTTACTTTTGTACCGATCAGACTCTTCATCTGCTCTTCAAGATTTGTGTATACGAACTGATTTTCTACTTCCGGCTTTTTTTCTTCCTTTTTCGGATTCTTCAGAGCCTTCACCAGTTTCTCTGTCTCGCGAACACTAAGCTTCTCATCAAAGATTTTGTTGGCAAGCATGTACTGCTGCTCTTCATCCTCGATTGCCAGAAGAGCTCTTGCATGGCCTGTACTGATCATATCGTCAATGATCATCTGCTGAACTCTGTCATTCAGTTTTAATAATCTCATTGAGTTCGTAACCGCAGTTCTACTCTTTGACACTCGTTCAGCAACTTCATCCTGTTTCAAGTTGAATTCTTTCAACAGTCTCTTATAAGCCATTGCTTCTTCAATCGGATTCAGATTTTCTCTCTGAATATTCTCAATCAAAGAAATCTCAACAATTTCCTGCTCTGTAAATTCTTTTACGATAATTGGCACTTCTTTCAATCCTGCCAGCTTTGCCGCGCGCCATCTTCTCTCACCGGCAATAATTTCATAATAGTCCTTCTTCTTCTGAACAAGAATCGGCTGCAATATACCAAACTGCTTAATTGAATCTGCAAGTTCCATCAATGCATCTTCATCAAAATCTTTCCGTGGCTGTTCCCGATTTGGTTCAACTTTATTTATCTTCACCATGATCGGTCCTGCCTCTAAAATTTCTTCTTTCGGAGCTGCCTTTTTCTCGTCCGCTTTTACAGAAGGTTTTGCGCTTTTAACGTTTTTGTTTGGGATTAGACTATCCAATCCTTTTCCAAGTCCGCTCTTCTTCACAGGCATACTTATTCTCCTTTATTAATCACTTCTTCTGCTAAAAGCATGTAACTCTCTGTTCCTTTAGATTTTGGATCATACAGATTGATTGGAAGTCCATAACTTGGTGCTTCAGCCAGTCGGACATTTCTCGGAATAATTGTCTTATAAATATTTTGGTTCAGGTTATCCTTTACATTTTCCACTACCTGTAATGATAAATTTGTTCTTGCATCGTACATTGTAAATACGACACCTTCCATTTCAAGTTTCGGATTCAGTCTATCCTGAACAAGTTCAATCGTATGCATCAATTGACTTAATCCTTCCAGCGCATAATACTCACACTGAATTGGAACAATCACCGAGTCAGAAGTAGTCATTGCATTAATTGTAAGCATGCTCAATGCCGGAGGGCAGTCAATAATTATAAAGTCATAATTATCTTTTATCTTTTCAACTTCATCTCGTAAAATATATTCCTTATTGTCAACGCCAATCAGTTCAATCTCAGCGGCTGATAAATCAATACTTGACGGAAGCACATCTACACTCAGGTTTTCTATTGGTTCCTTGCAAATACACTCCTCAATTTTACACTTACCAATAATAAGTTCATAAATTGTCTTTTCAACCTCATTCTTATCAACGCCCAATCCACTGGACATATTTCCCTGAGGATCCATATCTATAGCAAGCACTTTTTTTCCCGAACTAGCTAAAGAGGCCGATAAGTTGATTGCTGTTGTAGTCTTACCAACTCCACCTTTCTGATTCGCAATTGCTATCACTCTACCCATTATTTTTACTCCTTTCTCTCGGACATTCATTATTATATCACCTTTCTTTTCATTAATCTAGAACTAATCAAATGTTTCACGTGAAACATCGTGTTTTCTCTTCTATTTCTAGTACTACGTTTCGTAAATAACTATATTACACGCGCAGGGTGCGGATTCGATTGTGCAGATCAAAAATGTTTCACGTGAAACATTTTTAAGAGATAAGCCACTTCTTCTATAATTAAACATTAAGATTTTTTCGCTTTATTTGAATTTAAGAATGTAGTATAATAAAGTAAGAGTTTCCTTTAATTCAAACTCTTACTTTTATATAAAAAACCACTATTATAATAAGGAAGGTGAGTAATTTGAGTATCAAGAAAAAACTAACTTTTTTTACTACTTTAGCAGGAGTTTCTCTCGGTGCAATGCATATTGCCAACCGTGTATTAGAATATATCTCAACTGCTGATAAATTAATCAATTCTGATGAATATGAATACTATAACTGGAGATTTGGCAAAATCGCATATAAGAAAACTGGTGAAGGATCACCTTTACTTTTAGTGCATACTCTCAATGTATGTTCTTCTTCCTATGAATGGAGAAACAATATAGCGGAACTTGCCAAGTTCCATACTGTATATACAATTGATCTTTTAGGCTGCGGTTGTTCCGATCGTCCGGGATTAACATATACTAATTATCTGTATGTAGAATTAATCGCGAACTTTATCAAACATATTATCGGAGAAAAAACTGATGTAATTGTTTCTGGTGAATCCTGTCCATTTGTACTAATGGCCTGTGCAAACGATGAAACACTTATAAATAAAGTTATTATGATAAATCCGCCGAATCTGGTAGACCTGGCAAAGATTCCTACAAAACGTAGTAAATTCATAAAGAATATCCTGTATTCTCCTATTCTGGGTACATTTATCTATAATATGTATGTAAATAAGAAGACAATTGCTCATGCCCTCTGCTCTTCTTATTATACTCAGAATGAAATTAGTGAAAAAGATATTCTCACCTACTTTGAAGCAGCACACAAAGAACATACAAATTCCAAATATCTTTTCGCCTGTCAAAAGACGAGATATACGAATGCAAATGTTCTTCACTGTCTGAATAAATTAAATAACAGCATCTCCATTATTGTAGGAAATAGTAATCCTGAAAATTCTTTGGCAGCCAGTGAATATCAGAACTATCTTCCTTCGATTGAAATTGCAGGAATGGCCAAAACCAAACAACTTCCGCATATTGAAAAATGTGACGAATTCATTGAAAATGTAGAAATTTTCTTGTCAGACGCTGAAGAATGTGAATAGAATATCGCATAAATTAGAAATTTTACTCGCATCATATTTTTTCTAAAAACTAGAGTTATCCACATTTTCCATATGAGATATCCACACAGAGTGAATATCTCATGTGGAAAATGTGGATAACCCCTTATTTTTTTGAGGATATCTTCTTTTTAGACTTATTTTCTGACTATTTCAGCATTTTTCAACAATACACTCAAAAATGAAGACCTATTCACCAGAATGCCAGTAAACAGGTCCTCCTATATTTGCTTATTTTAATGGTTCTTTTGCCGGTAATCCTGCTTTTCTAGGATATTTTCCCGGTGTCTGCTTTGTTTTTTTTATTTCAACAAGTGCACGCCCCATGTCTGTTCCAGGTAATTGGAACTTATCCACATTCTTTACTTTTCCACCTAACAATGAAATCGCATGTTTTGCCTGATGGATTTCTTCTTCAGAATCTCCACTTTTATAAGAAACAAAACTGCCATTTACAGCTACAAATGGAAGGCAATACTCACTCAATGTTGACAGATTCGCAACAGCTCTTGAAACGCAGAGATCAAACTGCTCTCTGTATTCCTTTTTCTTTGCAAAATCTTCTGCTCTTCCATGAATTGTACTGATATTTTCCAATCCTAATTCTTCAATTACTGCATCTAAGAACTTAATGCGTTTATTCAGTGAATCAAGAAGTACAACCTTCAGATGCGGAAATGCAATCTTCAGAGGAATCCCCGGGAAACCAGCTCCTGTTCCGATATCAATCACGCTCTGCACCTTCTGCATCTCCTGTGTTCTTGCGATTGTCAGACTATCTGTAAAGTGCTTCAGATTCACCTCATCATACTCCGTGATCCCAGTCAGATTCATCACTTTATTCCACTCAACTAGCATTTCATAATACTTGTCGAACTGCTGCTTCTGCCGCTCATTTAATGTGATTCCGATTTTTTCTAATTCTAGATCAAATTTACTCTGTGTGTTCTCTCCCACTATATTCTCCAATCATTACTTCCCACGGAACAGTTTCAACAATTCGATAATACCATTCCATAGAATATTATTATAGCATTTTTAGATTCTCATGTATCGCTTTAACTAACACTTTTATTTACTGCTTAAATATACAAGAAGCACGGACACATCTGCCGGTGAAACTCCTGAGATTCTGGATGCCTGGCCGATTGACGACGGACGGATCTGATTCAGTTTCTGCTTTGCCTCAAGACGAAGGCTCTGAATCTCATCATAATTAATATTTTCTGGAATCCTCTTGTTCTCAAGCTTCTTAAACTGCTCTACCTGACGCATCTGACGCTTGATATAACCATCATATTTGATATTAATATCAACCTGTTCTTTCACATCATATGGCAGTTCTTCTCTGTGCTTATCGATCGGTGCGATCTTCTCATAAGACAACTCCGGTCTGCGGATCAGCTCTGCAAGTGTTGTTCCTGATGTCAGCGGTGTGCTTTCATAAGATTCAAGCAATGCCTGTACAGCTTCTGTAGTACCTACATTTGTGTGCTCCACACGCTCGATCTCTTTCTCGATCATCTCTTCCTTTTTCAGCAGTTTCTGATATCTCTCCTCATCGATCAGTCCCACCTCGTAACCAATCTTTGTAAGACGCATATCTGCATTATCCTGACGAAGAAGCAGTCTGTACTCTGCGCGTGAAGTCATCATACGATACGGTTCATGACTCTCTTTTGTGACAAGATCATCGATCAGAACTCCGATATACCCTTGAGATCTGTCGATCACGATACCTTCTTTTCCCTGCAGCTTTCTCGCCGCATTGATTCCTGCGATCAGTCCCTGGGAAGCAGCCTCTTCATAACCTGAACTTCCGTTAAACTGTCCACCACTGAACAGACCTTCAATCTCTTTGAATTCCAATGTACTCTTCAACTGTCTCGCATCAATGCAGTCGTACTCGATCGCATACGCATTTCGCACGATCTTCGCATGTTCCAGTCCCGGCACACTTCTGTACATTGCATACTGAACATCTTCCGGAAGTGAACTGGACATTCCACCGACATACATTTCATTCGTCTCAAGTCCTTCCGGCTCGATAAACACCTGATGGCGATTCTTGTCCGGGAATTTCACAACCTTATCCTCGATCGACGGACAATATCTCGGTCCCGTACCTTCAATTGCTCCTGAATAAAGCGGTGAACGATCCAGATTGCCACGGATGATCTCATGTGTTGTCTCATTCGTATAAGTCAGCCAGCAGGACGCCTGATCGATCTGAACACTCTTAGGATCTGTAGTAAACGAGAACGGTACAACCCTCTCATCTCCTTTCTGCTCCTGCATCTTGCTGAAATCAATCGTATTCTTATCAATACGCGCCGGTGTACCTGTTTTGAAGCGATACATCTTAATTCCGAGTGCTTTCAGACTATCTGTCAGGTAGTTGGCACTCTGAAGCCCGTTAGGGCCCGTATGTGTGCTTATTTCGCCGTAAATACAGCGTGCCTTTAAATATGTACCCGTACAGAGTACAACGGCCTTACAGCGGTAAATAGCGCCTGAGTACGTCTGTACTCCTGTGATCTTCCCATCCTCTGCCAGGATCTCTGTCACTTCCATCTGACGGATATCCAGATTCTCCTGGTTCTGAAGCACCTGACGCATTGTTTTACTATAATTTGCCTTATCCGCCTGTGCACGCAGTGAATGCACGGCAGGACCTTTTGAACTGTTAAGCATCTTAGACTGGATAAATGTCTGGTCAATGACTTTTCCCATCTCTCCGCCAAGTGCATCCAGCTCTCTGACCAAATGTCCCTTTGAGCTTCCTCCGATATTCGGATTGCATGGCATCAGCGCAATACTGTCCACACTGACCGTAAAGATCACTGTCTTAAATCCAAGTCTTGCAGTCGCAAGTGCAGCCTCACAGCCCGCATGTCCTGCGCCTACAACGACAACATCATATTCATCTTTATTTTCCCATACAGAACTTGCTGAATATTTCATTTACTAAATCTTCTCCTATTGATTCTCCGGTAATATTTCCAAGTGATTCATAGGCATCCATCAGATCGATCGAATAGAAATCCTCCGGCATGCCGGCGTCAATGCTGAAAATGACTTTCTTCATACTCTCTCTCGCATTGACCAATGCATTTTTCTGTCTTGCATTTGTAATATAAACCTCTTCATTGAATGAGAGATCTCCCTTTAAGAACATTGCTTTCACGGTGTTCTCAAGTTCCTTGATTCCCTGCTCTTCCTTCGCAGAAATCGCAATCACAGGAATCTGCTTCTGAACACCCTTTTGTGAAATCCTTTCGCGGATCATCTCTTCTTTCACTACAGTATCCAGATCCGACTTATTAAGCAGAATCACTGTTCTTTTATCATAAATCAAATCAAAGATTTTTTCATCATTTTCGTCAAGATTTCTTGATGCATCTACAACATAAATAATAAGATCTGCCTCTTTTGCGTATTCTTTCGCCTTATCGACACCCATTTTTTCCACAATATCGTCTGTCTGACGGATTCCTGCAGTGTCTATAATATTCAAAGTCAGTCCCTGCAGACGGATCTGCTCCTCTAAGACATCTCTTGTCGTTCCTTCAATATCTGTAACAATCGCACGGTCATGACCCGCCAGAATATTCAGAAGGGATGACTTTCCTGCATTCGGTTTTCCAAGAATTACTGTCTGGATCCCCTCTTTCATGATCCTTCCATCATCCGAGGAATCAATCAGTTCTTTCAGCTGATCGATCACCTCTTCTGCTGCCTCCTTTAGCACCTCACCATATCCATCGACACTGATATGCTCCGGATCATCCAGCGCAGTCTCAATAAACGCTGTATGATAAATAATCTTCTCACGGATCTCTTTGATCCTGTTCTTCACACTTCCCTTGAGCTGGCTGATCGAACTCTGCAATGCATACTCATTTTCTGATGTGATCACATCGATGACCGCCTCTGCCTGTGACAGATCCATCTTGCCGTTTAAGAATGCCCTCTTGGTAAATTCTCCCGGCTCTGCCGGTCTTGCTCCCGCCTTTAAGACCGTCTCCAAAACTCTGCTTACAACATAAGTTCCACCGTGGCAGTTGATCTCAACTGTGTCTTCTCCTGTAAATGTACGAGGTCCGCGCATCACCATCACAAGTACTTCGTCAACTGTCTCATCTCCATCCATTATATGTCCATAATGAATCGTATGCGTTGGCACTTCTGTAATCGTTTCTTTCCCTTTATATACACGATCTGCTATCTCCAGCGCTTCACTTCCGCTGATTCTTACAATTCCGATTCCCGAATTAGTCATACCTGTAGAAATCGCTGCAATCGTATCCTGATTCATGCCTTATTTCCTTTCTGTTTTCCTGCTCTGTATTCTAATATCATCATATTTTACCATAGAAAAAAGGACGTTCCACACCTCACGAAAGTATCCGTGAAGCGTAAACGTCCTTTCGCTTCCGATTCATAAACAGTATTATTTCTTCAAAGTAATAACAACTTTTCTGAACGGCTCTTCTCCCTCACTGTGTGTCATCACATAAGGATCTGACTGCAGTGCTGAGTGGATGATTCTTCTTTCGTAAGGATTCATCGGCTCAAGCGCTACTGGTCTTCTGTTTCTCTTTACCTTATGTGCAATGTTCTTTGCAAGGTGTCTCAGAGTCTCTTCTCTTCTTGCACGATAGTTCTCTGTGTCAAGCTTTACTCTTACATAACCTTCCTGATGCTTGTTCGCTACACGGTTCGCAAGATACTGCAGAGAATCCAGAGTCTGTCCTCTCTTACCAATCAGGATTCCCATGTGCTCTCCACTCATATCTACGCAAAGTGCACCGTCCTGATCAATCTCAGTCTTAAGCTCAACTTCCATGTCCATGGCTTTCATTGTATTCTTGAGGAAATCTTCTACTGCTTTGATTGTCTGAGGCTGAACTTCTACAAGTTTTGTCTCTTTCTTAACTTCCTCTTTTACTTCTTTTTCTACAGCTTTTTCAAAAGCATCCTTCTGAGGTTCATCCGCTTTCTTTTCTGCAGTTGCTTTCTGAGGCTGAACTGCTTCAACCTTCTTTGGCTCTACTCTCACAGGTTCTTCTACTACAGGCTCTTCTACCTTCTCCTCTTTCGGTTCCGGTTTTCTTCTTGCTTCAATAACTGCCTGCTTCATTCCGATTCCCAGGAATCCTGCGCTTCCCTTCTCGATTACTTCGTACTCCAGTCTGTCGCTTGTTACACCAAGCTGGATCAATGCTTCTGTGATCGCATCATCAACTGTTTTCGCCGATACTCTGATACTACCGTTCATCCCGATTCCTCCATCTTCAAATCCTGACCCGTCTCCTGCTTTTTAAGAGAACGGTTAGGAGTTACGAATCTTCCTTTATTTTTTCTTGCCCTTTTTTCCTTTGGAGCTGCTCTCATCTTCTGCCTTCGGCTGGTTTGTCTGCTGTCCGCTGTTATAACGGCTTACCAGATTTGCCTTAGAAGCAAGGCTTCCCGGCTTAGAATTCTGAGCCTTCTGCTGTGCTTTCTGGATCTTTTCTTCTCTCTCTGCTTCAGAAATTCCAGATTTTCCTTTTGTAACAGTACCCACATTACGAGTACTTGTTGTTGCCATCTTATTGATCTCTTTTGCAGGAGCTCCGTGTTTCTCACGTTTCTTCTGTGCTTTCTCCTGGTTCTCTTTGATCATCTCATCAAGAGACTTTGTGCTGAGATATTTGTTGATTGCAAGCTGCTGAATACATCTTACTGCTGCACTTGCTGCCCAGTAGAGACCAAGACCTGCCGGAAGTGTGAATCCCATAAATACTGAGATCAGCGGCATTGTGTATGTCATTGTCTTCATAGAGCTTGCCATCGGGTTATCTTTGTCATCTCCTGCCGGCTGTGGCTGAAGCTTAACACTGATAAACTGTGTCAGACCTGCAAGTACCGGAATAAGTACCGCAAGGATGATCCCTACAACGGATCCGTTGTGGAATGCAGTTGTCAGCTGTGTCAGCGGCTGCTCTCCGATATTAATTCCAAGGAAACTGTTCAGATGAGTAACCTTATCCATTGTCTGCTGTGCAAGATCCGTGATACTCGGCATCTTTTCCATCAGCGCATTCCATGTAGAATCCTGGAATTTATAAAGTACATTTACAATTGTATCTGCCTGAGAATAATCATAAGCCTTTGGGTTCATAAGAACCGGGCTTGCTTCACCGATCGTCTCCATGATCTTCTGGAAGCCATTTGTATTCATGATTGCTTCTGTCACAGGCATATAAACATCTTTAACACCTTTTACATACGTCGGAATATCACGGATAACCGGATACAGTGCGAACAGAATCGGCATCTGGATCAACATCGGGAGGCATCCACCTGTCATGGAAGTTCCATACTTCTCATAAACAAGATTGATCTCTTCCTGCTGCTTCATCATTGAAGCCTGATCTTTCTTTCCTTCGTATTTTTTCTGAATTTTCTTGATCTCCGGCTGCATAACAGCTGACATCTTAGAAAACTTCTGCTGCTTGATTGTAAGCGGAATCATCAATGTATAAATAATGATTGTGAAAATAATGATACAAACACCAATATTCTCAATACCAATCTTACTAAGTACATTGAAGATACCATTCATTACCTGACCTAAAAGCCAGGCAATCTGTTTGATAATCGGCCAGTCTCCATAACCTGAAGCCAAAAGTCCGTATACTTCCATTACTTATCCTCCTTAAGGTACCGGATCATATCCACCTTTTGAAAATGGATTACAGCGCAGGATTCTCCATACCGCCAGAGCCCCTCCCTTGAGTGCTCCGTACTTCTCGATTGCTTCCAACCCATACTGTGAGCAGGTTGGATAATACTTACAAGTGCATCCGCCCTTCATTCCGGACAGATATTTCCTGTAAAAACGAATCATCCATAACAAGACATACTTCATCTGCGCCACTTCCTTATCATTGTCTTATCAGACATATATGTGATGAAGCTTTCCGAGATGGATCAGTGCACTTTCCACATCATGATAATTCTTATCCTTTGCACTTGTTCTCGCGATTACTACTATATCATATCCACATCGGAAATGTTCTTCTGATAATCTGTAACTTTCTCTGATCAATCGGGTAAGATGATGTCTTACCACACTGTTTCCAACCTTCTTACTAACTGATATTCCCAGTCGGTTCTTATTCAGTTCGTTCGGGATTATATACATTACAAGACATTTATTAGCGAAAGATTTTCCATTCCTGTAGACTGACTGAAAATCTTTATTCTTTTTTAAAGACTCAGAAAATTTCATCAATATCCTCTTCATTCCAGATAACAAAAATCCTGTTATCATTTAATATTAAATAGAAGAAAAGGCCACATATATGCGGCCTATGCTGATAACTGTTTTCTTCCTTTTGCTCTTCTTGCTGCCAGAACTTTTCTTCCGCCTGGTGTGCTCATTCTTGCTCTGAATCCGTGAACTTTAGATCTTGATCTCTTCTTCGGCTGAAATGTCATCTTCATATTCTTACACCTCCCTTATGCCTGATATACCTTATAATAAAAGTATTCACAAAATTAACTTCGTTACTGCGCCTCAATATTAAAAGACACTGCTCTTAATTATAGAGGGAAAACCGCATAAAGTCAAGCTTTATCAACAATCTTTCCCTCAATTTCTGGCCTTTTTTCATTTTAAAGAGTTTTTCACATTTTCTGTGAATAATTTCACAGTTCTTCGAAACCCTTATATATCAAGGGATACAACTATTTTTTCACATAATTATACAACAGTTATACAGAAGTTATCCACAAAGTTATCAACATATGTGGATAACTTCTGTATAACCTGTGGAAAACCACTAAATATCGTGTTGATAAAATTTTTTTTATTCATAAAAAACCATATTTATCAACGTTTTAAGATGTTGATAAAGTTATACACACTGTTTTTCCATTGATTCTACAGCTTTTTTGATGTAGAATGTAATGGAGAGACTCTACCATTTTTAGAGTTATCCACATTATTTTAGTACGAAGTTAATAAAAAGTGGCTGTTTTTCACTTTTTTAACAAACAGTTGCTGAAAACATTGTATTTGGGTAGGGGGAAGTCTGCCCTAAAAGCCATAATCAGGAGTTGAATGTGGATAAGTCCTGAATTATTTACGCTGGATTTTCAACCTTTCCATTATAATTTTAAAAAATTAGGAGTTACTATCGATGAACATTGTAGAACAAAACTGGGATCAGGTACTAAACAAGATGAAGCTGGAATATTGCTCATCCAATATTTCTTATACTACATGGATTGCACCACTTACTGTTTATGAAGTCAAGGACAATACCGTATATATTCTCGTCAAACTGAAGGCGAGTCTTGAACATATTCAAGATAAATATCTGCTTCCTTTTAAGGTCTGCATCGCCGAAGTAACCGGTACAGAATATGAAGTGGAATTTGTAACCGACAGCCCGAAAGTAATTAAGGAAAAGAAAGAGTCTTCCGTCCAGAAGACCCGTGTAAATGCGATTTATGAAAAGGCAAACTTAAATCCAAAGTACACTTTCGACACATTTGTCGTTGGAAGCAACAACAATTTCGCCCACGCTGCTTCCCTCGCAGTTGCCGAATCTCCGGGAGAGATCTACAACCCTCTCTTCTTATATGGAGGTGTTGGACTTGGAAAGACCCATTTGATGCACTCCGTGGCACATTACATTTTGGAACATGATCCCTCCAAAAAAGTACTGTATGTCACAAGTGAAACTTTTACGAATGAACTGATCGATGCTCTTAAAGTAGGTAAGAACGGAAATGAACTGGCAATGACCACATTCCGCGAGAAATATCGCAATAATGACGTTCTTCTGATCGACGATATTCAGTTTATTATAGGAAAAGAAAGTACACAGGAAGAATTTTTCCATACATTTAATCACCTTCATGTGTCAGGAAAACAGATTATCATCTCCAGTGATAAGCCTCCGAAGGACATTGAGACACTGGAAGCCAGACTTCGCACACGTTTTGAGTGGGGTCTGATTGCTGACATCTCCTCTCCTGACTATGAGACAAGAATGGCGATTCTTCGTAAGAAAGAAGAACTCGACGGACTTGAGAAATATCATATTCCGGATGAGGTTATGCAGTACATTGCCAATAATATTAAATCCAATATCCGTGAGCTTGAAGGATCTTTGAATAAACTGATCGCTCTTTCTAATCTGGAGAATAAACCGATCGACATTCCTTTGGCTGCTGAGGCCTTGAAGGATATGATCTCACCAGATGATACCCGTGCAGTTTCACCAGAACTGATCATGGATGTAGTTTCTGAACACTTTAATGTACCGGTAGCTGAACTAAAAGGTAAAAAACGAAACGCTGAGATCGTTCTTCCACGCCAGATTGTCATGTATCTGTGCAGAAATATGACCGATACACCACTAAAATCCATTGGTGCCCTGCTCGGTGGTAAAGATCATGCTTCCATTAGCCATGGTGTACGCAAAATTGAGAATGATCTGAAGACAGATGAAGCTTTAAACAACACTGTGAATATAATTAAGAAGAAAATCAATCCTGTATAAGGAAGATAACTCTATAAAATGTGAATAACTTGTCAGTTTTTCGCGTTAATTGTGGATAACTTTGTAGAAAACCTGTAGATTTCTATGTGAATAACGTTGGGATAACAAAAATGTGGATTTTTTGCCAAATTTTTTTCCCCACAGTTTCAACACGTTATTTTTCTGTAATCTACATAGTTATCCAAACCCGCAAACCCTTGATTTTAAAGGGCTGCAGGTACTTATCCACTTATCCACACCCCCTAAGGCGGAGGAGACGGAATCGATTTATATAAATATACATAAATTACGCGAGGAAAAAACGTTATCCACATATCAACTGTAACCTTGAAACCTGAAAGGAGTAATCATCAACATGAGAATCATATGCAAAAAATCGAATCTCGTAAAAGGAGTCAGTATTGTTTCCAAGGCAGTACCCTCTAAAACAACAATGCCTATTCTTGAATGTATTCTGATTGATGCAACAACGGATGTAATCAAACTGACTGCCAATGATATGGAACTTGGAATTGAAACTACAATTGATGGAATTATTGATTCCAGAGGTATTATTGCATTAAATGCAAAGATTTTTTCAGAAATTGTCCGTAAACTTCCAGACAATGATGTTGTTATTGAAACAGAATCTGACAATCAGGCGATTATTACTTGTGAAAAAGCGAAATTTAATATCGCAGCCCAGTCAGGAGATGATTTTTCTTATCTTCCGGCGATTGAGCGTGAAGATTTTATTACTATTTCCGAGTTTACTTTGAAAGAAGTTGTTCGCCAGACTATTTTTTCAATTGCTGACAATGATACGAACAAGATGATGACAGGAGAACTTTTTGAGATTGACAATGATGTTCTCAGAGTGGTTTCTCTTGATGGTCACAGAATTTCAATCCGGAAAATCGAACTGAAAGATGCTTATCAGCCGAGAAAAGTAATTGTTCCTGGAAAAACTCTTCAGGAAATCAGCAAGATTATTGGCGGTGAAGCGGATGCTGAAGTTGAGATTTCGTTTACAAAAAATCATATTGTTTTTGAATTTGACAGAACATTGGTTGTTTCCAGACTGATTGAAGGTGAATATTTCCGAATTGATCAGATGCTGTCCAGTGATTATGAGACAAGAGTACATGTGAATAAAAAAGAACTGTTAGATTGTATTGATCGTGCAACTCTGCTTATCAAAGAGGGAGACAAAAAGCCGATTATCATTGACATCAAGAATGAATCAATGGAGTTGAAGATCAAATCACAGATTGGATCTATGGATGAACTGATTTTCTGTACAAAAGACGGAAAAGATCTGATGATTGGATTTAATCCAAAGTTTTTGATCGATGCACTTCGTGTGATTGAAGATGAAGAAGTAGACTTGTATTTTATGAATGCAAAAGCACCTTGCTTTATCAAAGACGAGAATCAGTCTTACATTTATCTGATTCTTCCAGTCAATTTTAATGCAGCTGTCTAAACCCAGAAAATAATAGATTATGCGGAGCAGACGCCCTGCTCTGCAATTTTTTGACTTTTCAAAATTTAGAAAATTAAAAGTTTTAAAAATATTTAAAAAGTTTAAACGAAAAATAAAGATCAAAAACACTGATAAAAATTAATTAAGGAGTGATAAGAAATGGAAATAATCAAACTGCGCCCTCAGGATGAATTCATTAAACTCGGTCAGGCGCTCAAGGCAGCCGGGTTAGTTGAAAGTGGTGTTGAGGCTAAGGACGTAATTCAGAACGGGCTTCTTCTTGTAAACGGAGAAATTGATACGAGACGCGGAAGAAAGCTTTATCCAGGCGATACAGCTTCTTTTGATGGAAATGAAATAAAAATTGAAAAATAATTAAAAAACGTGTAGAATAACATGTGAGAGGTTTTCTCGCTCGTGTTATAACGTGATGGCGGGGAAATTATGATAATCAAGTCTTTAAAGCTGAAAAATTACAGAAATTATGATTTATTAGATTTGACCTTTGATCCGAAAACAAATATTTTGTACGGTGACAATGCTCAAGGAAAGACAAACATACTGGAAGCATTGTATTTGTCGGGAACGACGAAATCTCACAGAGGAACGAAGGATCGGGATATGATACAGTTTGGGTATGATGAATCCCATCTGGAGACAGTAGTTGAGAAAAAGGGAATCATTTTCCAGATCGATATGCACCTGAAGAAAAACAGTCCGAAGGGAATTGCAATCGATAAGGTACCGATTCGCCGTGCAAGTGAGTTATTCGGTATTGTCCATTTTGTTTTCTTTTCTCCGGAGGATCTTAATATTATCAAAGAGGGTCCGGCAGGAAGAAGAAGATTTATTGATCTTGAGCTTTCCCAGCTTGATAAGATCTATCTGAACAATCTTTCGAACTATAACCGTATTATTAACCAGCGTAATTCACTTTTGAAGGATATCTATGGCTCGAACCAGCAGCATTTGCTGGAGACACTGGATATTTGGGATATGCAGCTGGCTGCTTATGGAACAAAGGTTTTGGAAAGAAGAAAAGAATTTGTACGACAGGTGAATGAGATTATTTCAGAGATTCATTTCCGTCTGACAGGCGGGAAAGAACGGCTGACATTGACTTATGAATCAAGTATTGGTGAGATGTCGATGGAGCAGGCTCTGAAGAAAAACAGGGAGAGGGATCTGCGGATGAAAAGTACGTCTGTAGGTCCTCATAGAGATGATCTGTGTTTCCTGTCAGGAGATTTGGATATTAGAAAATTTGGTTCTCAGGGACAGCAAAGAACAGCTGCGCTGTCGCTGAAATTAGCTGAGATTGAACTGGTGAAGCGGATCATTGGGGATACGCCGATCCTGTTATTAGACGATGTTTTGTCTGAATTAGATAAAAACAGGCAAAACTATTTACTGGATAGTATTCATGATATACAGACGGTGATTACTTGTACGGGACTGGATGAGTTTGTAAATCATAGATTTTCTATCAACAAGATATTCCATGTGAAAAGTGGACATGTAGCAAAAGAAAACTAGGAGGTTTAAGAATGGGTGCATCAGGTACAGAATTTGACGCTGAATACGGAGCGGACCAGATTCAGATTTTGGAAGGATTGGAAGCCGTAAGAAAAAGACCGGGTATGTACATTGGCAGCACTTCCGTCAGAGGACTTCATCATCTGGTTTATGAGATTGTAGATAATGCGGTGGATGAGGCTCTGGCCGGATATTGTGATAAAATTCAGGTAGACATTAACAAAGACAATTCGATAACGGTCACAGACAATGGGCGTGGAATTCCTGTAGGAATCAACCATAAGGCAGGACTTCCTGCAGTTGAGGTTGTATTTACAATCCTGCATGCCGGTGGTAAATTCGGCGGTGGAGGGTACAAGGTATCCGGAGGATTGCACGGAGTAGGTGCATCTGTTGTTAATGCTCTTTCTGAGTGGCTGGAAGTAGAGATTGCCAACGAAGGCAAGATTTATAAACAGCGTTATGAGCGTGGTAAAGTATGCTATAAACTCAGAGTTGACAGAGAATGTGAGCCGGAGCTGAGAGGAACAAAGGTTACTTTCCTTCCGGATAAGGAAATCTTTGAGGAAACAGTATTTGATTATAATACACTGAAACAGCGTTTCCGTGAGATGGCATTCCTGACAAAGGGATTGAAGATTCACTTAAGAGATCTTCGTGAGGAAGAGATCCATGAGCATATATTCCACTATGAAGGTGGTATTAAAGAATTTGTAACATACCTGAACAAGAGTAAAACTGCGCTCTATGAGCAGATTATTTACTGTGAAGGTATGAAAGATAATGTTGCAGTTGAGGTTGCTATGCAGCATAATGACTCCTACAATGAGACTACTTACGGTTTTGTAAATAATATTACAACGCCGGAGGGTGGTACTCATATTGCGGGATTCAGAAGTGCATTGACCAAGGTATTCAACGATTATGGAAAGAAAAATAAGCTGCTGAAAGAGAATGAGCAGCTTTCAGGAGAGGATATCCGTGAGGGACTGACTGCGATTGTCAGTGTCAAGATTGAGGATCCTCAGTTTGAAGGACAGACAAAGCAGAAACTTGGAAACAGTGAAGCACGTGGAGCTGTTGATAATATCGTCAGAACACAGCTGGAGATCTTCCTGGAGCAGAATCCAAGTGTTGCAAAGATGATCATCGAAAAGTCTGTTATGGCACAGCGTGCCCGTGAAGCAGCCAGAAAAGCAAGAGATCTTACAAGAAGAAAGTCAGCTCTTGAGGGAATGTCTCTTCCGGGAAAACTGGCAGACTGTTCAGATAAAGATCCGTCCAAGTGTGAGATCTATATTGTCGAGGGAGATTCCGCCGGCGGTTCTGCAAAGACAGCCAGAGACCGTGCAACTCAGGCAATCCTGCCACTTCGTGGTAAGATTCTGAACGTAGAGAAAGCACGTCTTGATAAGATTTACGGAAATGCTGAGATTAAGGCAATGATCACAGCATTCGGAACGGGGATTCACGAAGATTTTGATATCAGTAAGCTGAGATATCACAAGATCATTATCATGACCGATGCCGATGTCGATGGAGCGCACATCAGTACACTTCTTTTGACATTTTTGTATCGTTTCATGCCGGATCTGATCAAGGAAGGATATGTATATCTTGCGCAGCCACCACTGTATAAACTGGAGAAGAACAAGAAGGTATGGTATGCATACAGCGATGACGAACTGAACCAGATTCTTACAGAAGTTGGTCGTGACAGCAACAATAAGATCCAGCGTTACAAAGGTCTTGGAGAGATGGATGCAGAGCAGCTTTGGGAGACAACTATGGATCCGGAGCACAGAATCCTCCTGCGCGTAACAATGGATGATGAGACCTCTTCTGAGCTTGATCTTACTTTCACAACCCTTATGGGAGACAAAGTAGAACCAAGAAGAGAATTCATCGAAGAAAACGCAAAGTATGTACAAAACCTGGATATCTAGTAGTTATAGCGACACAACAGGTAGATTCAGTCAAGCATGTTTCAAGTTTACTTGAAAGCATGATTGGATGAATCTATCTGGGTTGGCATTAGAAATGCCAACCCAGCGAAAAAATCGCCAGATTTTTGAGCTGTTGTGGAGCGTAAGAACGCGAAGACCAGCCAGATTTTTGAGCTGGTGTGAAGCGTGAAAATGCGAAATCCAGTCAGATTTTGAATATGATAGACTGACCCTAGAAAAAAGGAGACAAGTGATGGAAGACAATATTTTTGACAAAGTCCATGAAGTCGATCTGAAAAAGACGATGGAGACTTCATACATCGACTATGCCATGAGCGTAATCGCTGCCCGTGCTCTTCCGGATGTTAGAGACGGACTTAAGCCGGTACAGAGACGAATTCTGTACTCAATGATAGAATTAAATAATGGACCGGACAAACCGCATCGTAAATGTGCGCGTATTGTCGGTGATACGATGGGAAAATACCATCCTCATGGAGACAGCTCGATTTATGGAGCTCTCGTTAATCTTGCACAGGAGTGGTCTACACGTTATCCCCTTGTAGATGGACACGGAAACTTTGGTTCAGTGGACGGTGATGGCGCTGCTGCAATGCGTTACACAGAGGCACGTCTGAGTAAGATCTCTATGGAGATGACAGCGGACATTAACAAAAATACCGTAGATTTTATCCCGAACTTTGATGAAACAGAGAAGGAGCCTACTGTACTTCCGTCCAGATTTCCGAATCTTCTGGTAAATGGAACATCAGGTATCGCAGTAGGTATGGCAACGAATATCCCGCCGCATAATCTGCGTGAGGTTATTTCAGCAGTTGTTCAGATCATAGATGATCAGATTGCAGATAAAGAAGAGACGACAATCGAGGAAATCCTTGAAATCGTGAAGGGACCAGATTTCCCTACAGGTGCGGAGATTCTTGGTACAAGAGGAATTGAAGAGGCATACAGAACAGGACGCGGTAAGATCAGAGTGCGTGCGGTGACAAACATTGAGCCAATGCAGAACGGAAAGAACAGAATTATTGTTACTGAGCTTCCGTATATGGTAAATAAAGCACGTCTGATCGAAAAGATCGCTGAGCTTGTAAGAGATAAAAAGATTGATGGAATCACTGATTTAAGTGACCAGTCTAACCGTGAAGGTATGAGAATCTGTATTGAGCTTCGTCGTGATGTGAATCCGAATGTAATTCTGAATCAGTTATATAAACATACACAGCTTCAGGATACATTTGGTGTGATCATGCTGGCGCTCGTTGATAATCAGCCGAAGGTTATGAATCTTCTTGAGATGTTGCAGTACTACCTGCGTCATCAGGAAGATGTTGTGACAAGAAGAACACAGTATGACCTGAATAAAGCACAGGAGAGAGCTCATATCCTGGAAGGATTACTGATCGCTCTGGATAACATTGACGAAGTCATCCGCATCATCCGTGGTTCTAAGAATGTTCAGGAAGCAAAAGCAGAATTGATCAAACGCTTTGGACTCAGTGATGCCCAGGCACAGGCAATCGTAGACATGCGTCTGCGTGCACTCACAGGTTTGGAACGTGAGAAGATTGAAGCTGAATATGCAGAGCTTATGAAGAAGATTGAAGAGTATAAAGCAATTCTTGCTGATAAAAAACTTCTTCTTGGTGTGATCAAAAAAGAGATTCTTGTAATTGCTGAGAAATACGGTGATGACAGAAGAACTAAGATTGGATTTGATGAATTTGACATCTCCATGGAAGATCTGATTCCGCGCGAGAATGTCGTAATTACAATGACAAAACTCGGATATATCAAGAGAATGTCTATGGACACATTCAAGAGCCAGAATCGTGGTGGTAAAGGTATTAAGGGAATGCAGACTCTGGAGGATGATTACATCCGAGAACTGTTTATTACAACCAGTCACCATTACATTATGTTCTTTACAAACACAGGCCGTGTCTACAGACTGAAAGCTTACGAGATTCCGGAGGCAGGAAGAACTGCGCGTGGAACAGCAATCATTAACTTACTCCAGCTGATGCCGGAAGAGAAGATTACTGCGATCATTCCGCTTCGTGAGTATGAGGAAGGTAAGTATTTGTTCATGGCAACGGAGAAAGGTCTTGTGAAGAAGACTCCGATTCAGGACTATGCAAATGTCAGAAAGACAGGACTTGCGGCAATCGTACTGCGTGAGGATGATAAGCTGATCGAAGTTAAGATCACAGATAATACAGAGGATATTTTCCTCGTTACAAAATACGGTATGTGTATCCGTTTCAATGAGACAGATGTACGTTCTACAGGCCGTGTTTCTATGGGCGTACGCGGTATGAACCTGACAGATAATGACGTTGTGATCGGTATGCAGATCGAAAGCCAGGGCAAAGATATGCTGATCGTATCTGAGCGTGGTATGGGTAAACGTACAGACATGGATGAATTTACTCGTCAGAATCGTGGCGGTAAAGGTGTGAAATGTTATAAGATCACAGAGAAGACAGGAAATGTTGTCGGAATGAAAGCTGTAGATGAAGACAGTGAGATCATGATCATCAACACAGAGGGAATTATTATCCGTATGAAGTGTTCTGATATCTCTGTTTACGGCAGAATCACATCAGGTGTAAAACTGATCAACCTGAAGGAAAATGACACTGTAGCGAGCGTTGCGAAGGTGAGAAAGGCTTCTGCCGAGATCGACGGTGAAGAAGTTGAGATTTCTGATGAAGATGAGTCTGAAAAATCAGAGGAAGGATCAGTTTCTGAGACAACTGAGCAGGAAACAACAGAGGAATAAAGTTGTTATGTTTTACAGAAGATTGTAAGCTGTCCTGAAAAATAAAAAGATAAGAGAAAGTGGATGGAGTTTACTTGACTACAGTGAACTTTATCCGCTTTCTTTTTTGAGTATAAAGAATTGAAAATGGAATCAAAAGGAATAAAAAGAGACGGAAAAATAAATAATCAAGAAAACAGATTGGAAGAGTGAAATGAAAAAGAAAACAGGATACATTTTTTACTCAAAGTTTTTTATAACGGGCAACCATAGGAATGGCGTGATTTTTATAATAAACAAAATGTTACTTCCAGCAAGATTCATTCAATTAATGTCGGTTTGAATCGATGACCTTTTTGACATCCGGAACCTTGGAATTCCTGGGGTTTGTCTTCTTTATAGCATTACATGGTATCAATTTTTGTGAGTTTTTTACAAAAACATTATATTTTTAATTTTGGTATGGACAAAACAGAAGTGCCCGTATATAATCTCACTTACCAACAGAAAATCATCTGTTGCAGCATCAGTGAATTGGGGAATTACTGATGTATCTTTTGCATCGAAGCGTTGGACCTTCGGTACAATTTCTTTATTCAGGCTGTATGATCGCAGCAAAGTTTCGAATTATGACAATTGAGCAAAGAGCAGTAAGAGGAACTGCTGAGAATTTTGTGATTTGTGATACACAAAAGAGTTATTCAGAAAATCTGTTCAGAAGATTATCTGAGAAATTATCCGGTTATTTTCAGTTTCATGTATTTCATGATATTGAGAATCTGAAAATAGCAGCCAAGAGTATGCAGGTAAATATTCTGCTGATCGGAGAAGAGTATGGAAAAGAAGATCGGGATGAGATTCCGGCAAGACAGAAGTATCTTCTGATCGGCGAGAAGATTCCGAACGAGAGAAGTCCCACAGAGATTCCATTCTTCCGGTATCAAAGTGTCAGCAGTATGCTGGAACTTTTACTTCAGGAAAAAGATCAGGAAAATTCAGAAGTACAGACGCATCAAATCCAACTTGTCTCAGACAGATCGCAGACAGTGAAAGCAAATGTAAATGGTCTGATTGGGATCTATTCACCGGTTCATCGAATCGGGAAGACAAGGTTTGCCATGCGTATGGGACGAGTTCTTTCAGAATCGATTCCTACGTTGTATCTGAATCTGGAAGGATATTCAGGATTAAATTATTACCTGCCGGAAGAATCCGGAATGAATCTTGGAGATCTGCTGTATTACATGAAGCAGGAAAGTATCAATCCGGTATGGAAGATCAGTACTTTGATCAGCCATATGAATGGGGTGGATTATATCGCACCGATCCGGGCAGAACAAGATTTCAGAGAAGTGACAAAAGAAGAATGGAATCAACTTTTGGATCTGATTCTGGAGAAGAGTATTTACAAAGTGATCATTCTTGATCTTGGAGATACGGTAGACGGTCTGTATGATCTGTTAGGAAGATGCAGCAAAGTTTATACGCCTTACATTGAGGAAGGTGCAGCAAAAGCAAAACTCAATCAGTATGAAGAGAATCTTAGATTAGCAGGATATGGCGAGATTCTTAAGAAGACGGTAAGACGCAGAATGGGAAAGCCAAGAAATCCTGTTGCTTTAGAAGCATCTGCGAGTAAAATTACAGAATTTCCAGACAGAGAAAGGAAGTCGTAAGGATGATTAGAAAAGAGCAGCTGTATGAACAGATCCTGGAACAAATCGATCTTACGAAGGAGACGGATGATGAAGAACTGCAGGAGCTGATTCGCACAGTATTGGATGAGGCAGCAGATGAAGAATATATTTCGTTGAGTGATAAGATCAGAATCGGGCGTGAGTTATTCAACTCTTTTCGTAAACTGGATGTTCTGCAGGAGCTTCTTGAAGATGATTCGATTACAGAGATTATGGTAAATGGAATCGACCATATTTTTTATGAGAAAGAAGGAAGAATTTTCCGGTCTAAGAAGTGTTTTTTGTCTCAGGAGAGATTACTGGATGTGATTCAACAAATTGTAGGTGAATCGAACCGTTATGTAAATGAGGCCTCTCCGATTGTGGATGCAAGGCTGAAGGATGGATCTCGAGTAAATGTTGTATTGAATCCGGTTGCTGTGAATGGACCAATCCTTACAATCCGAAAGTTTCCATCGGAAGCAATTACGATGGAAGAGCTGATCCGTATAGGTAGCGTAACTGATGATGCCGCTAACTTTTTAAAAAAGCTGGTAGCAGCAAAATATAATATTTTTGTCAGTGGTGGAACAGGAGCAGGAAAGACAACTTTCCTGAATGCGTTGTCGAACTATATACCAAAAGGAGAACGCCTGATCACGATCGAGGATAATGCAGAGTTACAGATTCAAGGAGTTCAGAATCTGGTGCGCTTAGAAGCACGCGGACCGAATGCAGAAGGAGAAGGGGCTGTAACCATCAGAGATTTGATTAAGTCAGCACTTCGTATGAGACCGGATCGAATTGTTGTAGGAGAAGTAAGAGGAGAAGAGACAGTAGATATGATCTCTTCAGCAATGTTGAATGGTCACAGTGGTTCAATGTCAACAGGACATGCCAATAATCCAACAGATATGTTACACAGACTGGAAACAATGATGCTGATGGGGATTGATCTTCCGTTACAGGCAATTCAAAGACAAGTTGCATCGGCACTTGATATTATCATTCATCTTGGAAGACTTCGAGATAAGACAAGAAAGGTTTTGCAGATTGTAGAAGTGGAAGATTATGAAGATGGAAGGATCCAGACAAAGGTTCTTTATGAATTTAAGGAGGAGGGGATGAAGAATGGAAAGATACAGGGATGCCTTATGAAGAAAAATGAAATCACGAATAAAGAAAAACTCCTGGCTGCAGGATATCACACCATCTGAATATACCGTCGGAATCATAAAATGTACGGTGAGATTTCTTCTGATTTTGTATTTGTTTTATGAATCGATACTTCCGGCAATTCTCCTGTTCCCGTTATGGTTCTTATACATGAAGGAGTGGATGGAAGAGAAAGCAATCGGAAAAGAACAGGAATTCAGGAGGCAGTTCAGAGATAGTATCCAGACAATGGCAGGGGCACTTAAGGCAGGATATTCTGTAGAGAATGCAATCAGGGAAACAAATCGTGATCTGATTGGAATGTATGATGCGAATACAAGGATTCGAAAAGAATATGGTCAGATGGTAAGGAAGCTGGATCTGAATCTGTCAGTTGTAACCGTATTGAATGAATTTGCGGCTGAAGTAAAGCAGGAGGATGTGACGAATTTTATTACAGTTTATGCAGCAGCTAAGGTCAGTGGTGGGGATTCAATTGCGATTATCAGAGATGCGGCCAGAACAATCGGAGAGAAGATCGATACAGAACGTGAGATACAGACCATGCTGGCTGCGAAAAAGCTGGAATTTGAAATTATGAGCGTAATCCCATTTATAATGATTCTCTATATGAAGATGACATTTGGTGAATTCTTAAGTGTCCTGTATGGTACATGGACCGGATGTATCGTAATGAGCATTTGTCTTGTGCTTTATCTTGGAGCATACAGGTTTGGAAGGAGGTTGCTACAGATTGAGATTTAACAAGAAGTGGAAAAAAGTACTTCAGCCTGACAAAGAAAAATATGGAATCTATAAAAAGGCCGGAATCGTTCTTTTATTGTCAATCGTAATGTTTAGTGCAGTGTATGTCACAGATAATCATCGTCAATTAGCACAGGATGAAAATGGAAACCGAATTTTGGAAAGAAAAGGACAGGGAGAAGGAAAAAAGACAGAAAAAATCCAGATGGAGACAGGCGAGTGGAAAGAGAAGATGAAGGTTCAGATTTCGGAAAAGAAGTATGCAAAAGAAGAGATTGGAGAACAGCTTTCTAAGGCGGCAGAAGAACTTCCGGCTCAGATCCTTGGTGAAAACAAAAGTCTGGATGAGGTCAGGTCAGACCTGAATCTTATTATGGAAATTCCACATACGGGAATCAGCGTGTCATGGGAACTTGATAACTACGAGGTTATGAACCGCAGAGGTGTTTTAAAGCAGGAGAAGCTGACGGAAGAAGGAACACTCGTCAAATTAACCGCTGTCCTTCGATATGATGAGGAAAAAATGTCCTGTGAATTTTATGCACACCTGTTTTCCACACCGTTGTCAAAGAAGGAGGGGGTTCTGAAAAAGATATCCCAGGAAGTAGAAAAAGCAGATCAGGAACAGCGGGAAAAGGATTACCTGATATTGCCAGATCAGGTAGATGGAAGAAAATTATCCTGGAAGCCAGTGAAAGAAATGAGAGCATTTGGAATTCTTTTACTTGGTGGAGTGATGATTGTATTCCAATTTACAGCAGAGAAACAAAAGCAGAAAGAAAAACGAAAGAAAGAAATCAGGCAGATGCAGTTTGATTATCCGCAGCTGATCAATAAATTCAGTCTGTATATAGGGGCAGGAATGACAGTGAGAAGAGCCTGGATCCAAATTGTAAAAGAATATGACAAAGAGAAACACTATCTTGGAGAAAGAACAGTGTATGAAGAGATGAGATATACAATGAATGAACTGAAGAATGGAAGACCGGAAAGTGAATGCTACGAGGCATTTGGAAGGAGGTGCGAAAGTCCGGTTTACCGAAAGTTCGGAATGCTTTTAAGTCAGAATTTGAGAAAAGGAACCAAGGGACTGACAAATCTGTTACAAAGAGAGGCGCAGGAAGCTTTTGAGGAACGGAAAAATATGGCAAAGAAACTTGGTGAAGAGGCAGGAACAAAGTTGATGATACCGTTGTTTCTTATGTTGGCAGTCGTGTTCGTGATTGTGACTGTTCCAGCGTTTTTGACGATTCAGATTTGAGAAAAAGAGAGAAAAGAAGGAGAGATACAAGATGAGAAAATTATTGATAAGAAAAAATAAAGATAAGAAATATGTTGCCGCGATCACAACAATTGAACTGGTTTTAATTCTGGTTATATTAATTGCGCTTCTGCTGATTTTTAAAGAACAGTTGATTAGTTTGATCACTACGATTTTTGAGAAAGTGACATCAGAAAGCTCCGGCATATAGCATGCGGTCCGTAAAAGGCGAAATTACTGTATTTTTAAGTTTATCATTTACTTTGTTACTTTCATTTATCTTTGGAATTCTAGAGTCTGCTGTGATTCAAGGATCAAAAAATCTCAGCAGAATTGACACAGATCGGGCAATCTACTCCGTTTTCGGAGAATATCATCAGGAACTTATGGAACAATATCATGTTTTGGGAATTGATCTTGGTTACAGGACAGGAAATTATGAAGAAGAAAATCTGATCCAGCGTTTGCATTATTACAATTCGGGTTCTACAGATCATCAAATCAAGGGAATCCAGTATTTGACAGATCAATCCGGACAGGCATTTCGAGAACAGGTGCTGGCTTATATGGAACAAAGGTATGGAATGAATCTGGTAAAAAAGTTTACCGGAACAACAGAGAAATGGGAACAGACAGAGACAGAAGAATCTGATATGGAGAAAAAAACAGATGAAATGACAGATGCAATGGAACGGGTGAATGACAGTCTTGACGCATCCGGCAGTCAAACGGAAGGAGAAGACGTGGAAGAAGGTCCAAGTCTGCCAGACGAGGAGAATCCGTTTCGTATTATGCAAAAGATAAAAAAAGAAGGGATTCTTTCTGTTGTGATTCCGAAAGGAAAAAAAGTATCTGAAAAGAGTGTTCATTTGTCGGGGCAGGCATCAAAGAGAACTTTGAAAAAAGGATATGGGACATTCCCAACAAGAAAAGGACTTGATCAGACAACGGAGAAACTTTTGTACAACGAATATCTTCTCAAAACATTCGGCTATGCATTTCGGCAGGATTCAGAACAATCAGAAGGAACGGATGAGAGTGGAGGGAAGGAATGGCAGTCTGATCGGTCAGATGCTTTAGCATACGAACTGGAATATATTCTACAAGGAAAAGGATCAGATAAAGAAAATCTAGAATCCGTGTTATTTCGTCTTTTTCTTCTGAGAATATCAGGAAATTATGGCTGTCTGGCAAAGGATATGGGACGAGTGGCAGAGGCAGAAGCACTGGCTGTGACAATATCTGCACTACTACTGATGCCTGAAGCGGTAGAAGCTTTGAAACAGATGATACTTGTTGCGTGGGCAGGAGGAGAAAGTGTTATGGATCTTCGTTGTCTTTTGGATGGAAGAAAAGTTCCACTGGTAAAAAGTGCAGATAAATGGGTTGTTTCTCTGTCACAGCTGCCACTTCTTCTGACAGATGGTGGAAGTGTAAGGGGAAATGATTCAGGAGAAGGAGTCGGATATTCCGATTATATCAGGATGTTTCTCTTTTTGAAATCGGTGCCGGAAATTACAATGCGGACTTTAGATTGTGTAGAAGAGGCACTCCATTCCAAACATATTTTGTTTCAGGCAGATCAATGTGTGACTAAATTAGAAATACAGAATAAGATAATCGTTTATAAAAATCTAAATTACCAATATCCGGTTTATTTCGGATATGAATGAAGCTAGAATTACCTCCGGTGCAGATGCCCTTTCAGACCTTCTTTTGTACACCCCAAAACGTACACTCAGAATCCTGCAATCCCTCTTGCAGGAAACCCACACACTTTAGAAAGGAAAAGCTGCGATGTCAAATAAACAGGTAAAAAATACCAGTCCAACAAGAGAAAGGGCATCTGCACCGGGGGTAAGAGCAAGTGTAACAATAGAAGCTGCATTTGCAGTTCCCCTCTTTATGTTTGCAGTATTAAGTTTGATTTTTTTAATTGAAATCCAGAGTATACGAGGCTGTATCCATGCAGCAGGAAGTGATGCAGCCAAACAGGCAGCAGAGTCAACGGCTGTCCTTCCTGTATTGAATACAATTCAATTAAAATCAGATCTGGTAAATCTGATTGGAGAAGAAAGAATTGAGAGAAGTATTCTGAATGGTGGTACATCAGCTATCAGTTGCTGGAAGTCTTATTGGATTCCGGGAACAGAAGAGATAAATGTTGTTATCGAGTACAAGATAAAGATTCCGGTTCCATTAATGAAAAGTCCTTCGGTGAAGTTGAAAGATGAGTTTAAAGTTAGTGCATGGAATGGTTATCAAAAAGATAGAAAGGGAAATGAAGACGGACAGATTGTCTATATCACAGAAAAAGGAACAGTATGGCATTCAGATTATCAGTGCAGCTATCTTCAATTATCCATTCAATATGTTCAATACTCAGAATTACAAAATATGAGAAATGAAGGTGGAGGAAAATACCATAAATGTGAGCAATGTGTTTATGGACAGGCAATGAATGGTGTATATATTACCAGTTATGGAAACCGGTATCACAACTCATTGAATTGCAGTTCTTTGAAGAGAACAATACGTGCAGTTCATAAAAGCGAAGTAGCAGGAAGAGGAGGATGTTCTAAATGTGCAAAATAATGAATGTATTCGGGCAAAATGGAAGGGAAAATCTATGGATGTTTTTTCAAGCTGTTATAGCGGTGTATCTGTTGATTTTGTCTGTGATAGATATTCGTTGGAAGAAAGTAAGTGTAAGAAGTCTTTTGATTTTGCTTGCGATTACAGTTTTATGTCAGGTACTATGCAGCAAAGGAGAACTCAGGATGATGGTAGCCGGCGGATTGTGTGGAGGAGTATTTCTCTTTTTAAGTTGGTTCACACAAGAGTCGTTTGGTTACGGAGATAGCATATTGATTCTGATCCTTGGAATTTTATCTGGTGGATGGAATCTTCTTTGGATTCTGTTTGCTGCATTTCTGATTGCATCTGTTTACGGAGGGATTATGATCGCACGAAAGAAGTATACAAGAAAAAATTCATTTCCGTTTATTCCATTTCTGACAGTTGCTTATCTGGGAGGCATGATTGGTGGAGTTTACTGAAAAATATACGAAAAAATACGTGAAAGGAAGTACAGTGGTAGAGATGTCTTACCTTATTCCTTTTTGCTTAATTTTATTTTTTCTGCTCATCACGATTATTTTTTACTTTCATGATAAGGCAATTTTAAACGCAGCGGCAGCGGAAACGGCTGTGACAGGAGTTGAAATGGACAGGAAAAAGATAGAAGATGTAGATCTGGATGCTTTTTTCCGAGAAAGGACGAGTGGAAAATTGATTTTTCTGGAAAATGTAACAACCAGAGTTGATCTATCAGGGAAGAAAATAGAGGTAGAAGTTTTTGCATCAAAAGGACGAATGAAGATTCACCTGATACAACGTGCAACGAAGGTGAAACCAGAAGAAAAAGTCAGATGGAAAAAATAGACTTCTGTAAAGCTGAAAAAGTGAAGGGAGAAGAAAATCAGATGAAAGAAAAAAAGATAAATCAGCAGAGCAGAGTGGCAGAGTCTGAAATCATAATAGACAGCGTACAACCGTATCGGGAGAATTATCAGATGCGGATGATTAAGAATAATCGGATTCCAGGATTATTGAGAGTAAGTGGATGTGGAATGGAAGGTGCAAGTAGATATTATTATCATACAGGACATTCACAGTCGTTGGAAACGTATTATAAAAATAAAGATATCAAAGCAGAAGAGATATTAAAACTGACAAGACAATTTCTCAGTGTTATGGAAAAAATGAAAGATTATATGTTAGAACCAAATTATCTGATGCTTTCAGAAAAATATATTTTTGAAAAGGATGAAAACTATTTTTTCTGTTTTTTCCCAGAGAATGAGAAGACCTGGCAGGTGTCTTATCATGAGCTGACGGAGTATTTTGTAAGGAAAGTTGATTATCAGGATTTGGAGAGTATTCAACTTGCCTGCATGCTTCACAAAGAAACGCTAAAAGAAACCTATGATCTGGAAAGCATACTGCAGCAGTATGAGGAAGAAGCAAAAAACAAGGGAAGAAAAGTCCAAAAGAAGAGAAGATCAGAGAAGAAAGTAAGAGAGAAAAGACAGAAGAGAAATGGAAGAAAATCAAAACATTGAGGTACAGGAAAACAGCTATTATAACAAGGCGAGAGAGAATTATGCAGTGATGGAAGAAAAGAGATATGGTCCGATCAAGAAATTTGCAAAACGCTTTAAGTCTGGAAAATGGGGAGAATGGGAAGATCTGATAACAGAAGCCGATGACTATGAATGATATATAGGATGTGGTATAGTATACGCAGATTCAAAAACATATCATAGAAGTCAAAAGGGAGTCAGGAAGAATGAAAGAGAGACCAAAAGAAATAATGACGATCATGTTGATAGGGATCAATATTCTGGTGTTTATTGCTCTTACCATGATCGGACGGACAGAGAATGGTTATTTTATGTTGCAGCATGGAGCCATGTATGAACCGTATATTATAGAAAATCAGGAATATTATCGACTGTTTACCAGTCTTTTTCTGCATTTTGGAATCTCACATTTATTAAATAACATGGTGCTTTTGTGGGCTCTTGGATCGATTTTTGAAAAAGAGGCCGGTAAAATTCGATTTTGTTCTGTTATTTTATCAGCGGAATAGGCGGTAATCTGCTGTCTTTATACTGGAATACCATGCACGACAGACAGATTGTATCTGCCGGAGCATCGGGAGCAATTTTCGGACTGATGGGAGGGTTGCTTTGGATTGTATTTGCAAACAAGGGAAGGCTCGGAACGCTGTCAGGAAGAGGCATGCTGATTATGGTTGTACTGAGTCTCTATTTTGGATTTACCAGTACAGGCGTAGATAATCTGGCTCACGTAGGAGGATTGATTTGCGGTTTCCTGACAGCGCTTCTAACCTATCGAAGAAAAGATCAAAAGATCCTAACGGTATCTGATATTAATGATATCTGATAGTTTACGCAGGAAGTGTGATCGATACGATTGTTCCATTGGTATGGTCAGATGTAATGTCGATCGTTCCATTATGTGCTTCAATGATTCTTTTGGAAACTGCGAGACCAAGGCCGGTACCGTTTTCTTTTGTTGTAAAGAATGGTTCATAAAGCTTATCAACAATTTCCGTTGGAATACCACAGCCGTTATCTTGGCATTGAATCAGAATTTTATCGTCAAGTTTCTTTGCACGAAACTGCAGACGTGGGGCATACTTACAATCGGCAAGAGCGTCTTTGGCATTTGTAAGTATGTTTAAGAAGACTTCCTCTAATTTGGTGCGATCACCATTGAATCTTTTTATATTCTTATCAATACTGGAAGTCATCTCAATCTTTGATTTCTCAAAGTTGAGAGACATGGCGAACAGAACAGCAGAGTTGCGAAGAACATGTCCAAGAGGAAAGGAAGCACGGTTTAACTGGTTTCCGTTGTTGAGTTCTGTCAGATCATCCAGTAAATCACACATATGTCTGGCGCCATCCATGCATTCTTCCCAGACACAGGAACCTTTGGCAGTTTCAGCATAAAGAGAGCTCATTAATTGCATAGAAGAATAAAGAACCGTCATAGGGTTGCGGATCTCATGCGCAATTGTAGCAACAGCAGCATCATGGTTCTTCAGAAGCTGGGTGATAATCTCTTTTGCATCTTTGTTTGTTTCCATCAGGTGGTTCATTTTTTCAAGATCGATATTTGTTAACATAATACTTACTCCTAATAGTTAGATTTTCTTGAGTTCGCTAAGAGTGTAGCACCACCGAAAACAGCATTCAATAAAAATCATTCGACTATTTTCGACCTTTTTCGACCTGGTGTCTGAAAAATGTATTCTCTTTTTCTGAAAAATGGTCTATACTACAGATAAAATAAAATGGAAAGAGGAAAGATCATGAGAGATGATAATTGTATTTTCTGTAAAATAGCAAATGGAGAGATTCCATCAGCAACATTATATGAGGATGAGGAGTTCAGAGTAATTCTGGATCTTGGACCGGCATCAAAAGGACATGCGCTGATCCTTCCGAAGAATCATTACCGCAATCTGTATGATATTGACGAGGCAACAGCTTCAAAAGCAATCTGTCTGGCGAAAAAGATGATTACAAAGATGACGGATGTACTTGGATGTGATGGTTATAATATCGTTCAGAACAACGAAGAGGCAGCTGGACAGACGGTATTCCATTTCCATATGCACTTAATCCCAAGATATAAGAATGACAATGTAGGTCTCGGATGGCATATGGGAGAACTTACAGAAGAAGATAAGAAAGAAATACTTGAAAAATTAAAGTAGTACTGGAGAAGATATGTTAACGGAAAATCGCGAATTCAATGAGATTTATGAACAATATAAAAATCTCATTCTAAAAGCGGCATACACTTATTCAGGCAGTTATAGTGCAGCGGAAGATATTACTCAAGACACTTTTCTGAAACTGTATATGGGATATGACAGCATGAAGAAGAAAAATATTTCTTCATGGCTGTTTACAACGGCAAAAAATGCGGCATTAAATTACAGGAAAAAGCATAGCCGGGAGATTTTCGAGATTGATGAGAATTGGGACAGTGAAGAGGATACCGAGAAATATGAAGCACAGGTAAAAAGTGCAGAGGAACAGTTTCTGGAAGATGAGCTTCAGAAACAAAGGTTAGAGCTTCATGAAAAGATTTTCACCAATTTGATGGAAAAGAATGAAAGATGGTACGATGCTATTGTCCTTGTATATTACATGGAGATGCCACAGGCAAAAGCAGCAGAATTAATGGGCATTCGACTCGAAGTGCTTCATAGTCTTCTGCACAGAGCAAAGAAATGGATTAAGAAAAAGTACGGAACGGAGTACGAAGAAATGAACCGGGAAGACTAAGAGCAAAACCAAATGTTTACTGTTCAATGTACAAAGAAAAAGTGTATAAGGAACAGTGGTGCCGATAGTTTCCCGGTATCTTTTTGAATACTGTAGTTTTATGAAGACGGTTGCCAGTAGATGAACTACATTATTTTGTGGCAGCTTCTTCAATGAGGCCGATAATAGTAGCAATCGGATCCTGCTGCCCAGAATTGTGCATTGCATTTATGAACTGCTCACGGTTTTCGTACAGGTTATGAACTGCATCCAAAAGCGTTGCATTCGTAAGCTGTTCTTCCTCGATTACAAGACTGAATCCCTGACGTTCGAAAGAGTGTGCGTTAAGAATCTGATCGCCACGACTTGCACGGGCAGAAAGCGGAATCAGAAGATTCGGTTTTCTAAGAGCAAGCAGTTCACAGATCGCATTCGCACCGGCACGTGAGATAACAACATCTGCAAGAGCAAAGAGATCACGCAGTTCGTTTTTGATATATTCAAACTGACAGTAGCCTTTGATTTCTTTCAGAGAATGATCAACCTTTCCTTTTCCGCAGAGATGGATGATCTGGAACTGTTTCAGCAGTTCAGGAAGGGCAGCACGTACAGCCTCGTTGACAGCTACAGCACCAAGACTTCCGCCGATTACGAGAATGACAGGTTTTTCATCTGTAAAGCCACACATCTTTCTGGCGGCTTCCTTATCACCAGTAAGAAGTTCCTGACGAATCGGAGAACCGGTAAGAACTGCTTTTCCCTCCGGAAGAGCATCTAACGTCTCCGGGAAGTTACAGCAGACTTTGACAGCAGATGGAATTGCAAGTTTATTTGCCAGGCCAGGTGTCATATCAGACTCATGAATAATGACCGGAACTTTGCATCGCTTTCCAGCAAGAACAACTGGAACCGAAACAAATCCGCCTTTAGAAAAAATAACATCAGGCTTTAAGCCTTTGATTAACTTACGGGCTTCACCAAAGCCTTTGATCACACGGAATGGATCTGTGAAATTCTGCAGACTGAAATAACGGCGCAGCTTTCCAGAAGAAATTCCATGATATGGAATTCCAAAAGGTTCAATCAGTTCCTTTTCAATTCCATTGTAAGAACCTATGTATTGAATATCATAGCCTAATTCTCTAAGCTTTGGAATCAGGGCTATATTCGGAGTGACATGTCCGGCAGTACCGCCGCCGGTCAATATAATTCGCTTCATAAATTAACCTCCAGATTTAGTGTAGAGTGCTACTGTTCGAAGTAAATTGAGAACACTAGCCTTATAGCATCATATTACCCTTATTTGAAAAAATGTCAAGAAAAACGGGACACACAAACTGGAGAGAATAAGGTGAAGAAAATGAAAAAACTGAAAAAATTATCATTGGAAAATGAAATGAAAAAAGAAGCTGAACAGATTGAAAAGAAAGTCCGTGAGGACAAGTCACTGGATGACATTACAGTGTCTGATGAGATGGAAAAAGAGCTTTTCAATAAGATTCAGGATTACGAATACGACAAGAGGCATAAAAAAGTCATCCGCAAAAAGAAGAAAAGCAAGCTTGTAATCGGAGCACTGGCAGCAGTGCTGATTCTGGTGTGCGGAAGTGTGATGACCAGCGTGGGGAGTAAGTCGTATTGGAAAGTTCTGTGGGAACGAGAAAATGGGGATGAGAACTCTAATATTATCAATGTGGAGAATATGGAAACAAAGGAATCAGAGGATGTTGATGAGATGGAAGCTGATAAAGAAATTACAAAAGTGATGGGTACATCATTGGTAAAAATGCAGTATAAGCCAAAAGATATGGTGCTAAAAAGATATATAATCGATAAAGAACAAAGGATGGTTGTATTATTTTATCAATACAGAGAAGAAGTAATTAAATATTATATGTATACCAATTCAACAGATTCATCGTTTGGAGAAAAGACAGTTGATCAATTATTAGACGAGTATGAATTTCAAAATGGAAATCATAGTATCATAGTAAAGCAATATGAGATTAAGGATTCAGATGAAAAAAGATATATTGCAGAGTTTGAATATAATGATATACATTATCAGATTAAAGGAACTATAGAAAAAGAAGAATTTGAAAAAATTCTAGAAAATTTATTTTTCATGTAAAAAAACGCGTAAGTTTTTTCCTTCTTAGTTGTTTACTTATCAGAAGACAATGATAAAAGGGGGAGATAGTCTTATGATAAGTAAAAAAATTGCATCAGTTATAACGAGTGTTATGTTTTTCTGCTGTATAGTAGGAGGAACTTTAACAAATGTTAAAGCAGATGACAGTGCACCAAAATCAGTAGATGGATCATATTTGATATCAGCAGATTCATCTACAGGTTATACACCTAATAACGAACGTGGAAAACATCTGATGGATGGGCAGTGTTCAATCTCGAAAACAGGAACAAAAAGAATTTATGCCTATGGGTCGACAACTGCTAATCATACAGTTGACGCCATTGCTGTTATTGTTTATGTAGATCAATATAATGAGTCTGATGGAAAATGGCATCAGATTGATGCATTTTCAAAAAAAGTAGAGAATGATTATTATTCGGCAACTTCTAAGTCAATCCAAGTTGACAGAGGGTATTACTACCGAGTTCATGCATCTCACATTGTACGTATGGCAGGATCACCAGATGAAGAAACATTTTCCTACACCGATGGAATCCTAGTCCCATAAGCATCTTCCTTCCACATTAACGACAGAAGATGCAGCCCGTGGGCTGGCCTAACAGCCGCTGCGCGGTGGTTCGCTCGGACACTCACAAATTAGATTCTAATAGATAAAAGTGAGAGCCTTGTTCCTTGATACACCACAATTAAATAAATGAGCATATAATCACCAGAAGCGGCTGTTAATCAGTCCATGGACTAGTAGGGCAGAAGGGAAGGATTGAATCAAGAGTAGCGATCCTTCCCTATTAGTTTGCCATTTTTCAACTATTTTCCTGTTGCTTCTTTCAGTGCCTGAGCAAGCTGATCCGGGCAGGAAGTTTTTTTGAATCCACACTGGATTCCTTCCAGGCGTGAGATGGCCTCATCTACATCCATTCCTTCAACCAGGTGGGAAATTCCCTGCAGGTTACCGTTACATCCACCAACGAAGGAAACATTATGAATCTTGTTATCTTCGATATCAAAGTGAATGCTCTGGGAACAGACACCTTTTGTTCTATAATCCATATCTAGATATCCTTTCTTTTGAAATTTTAGATCTTTTAGTTACCTTTTGAATTATAGCAAATCAAATATAAAAAAACAATTTTTCTTTTCACATCTTTCATCATGATTTTCCTCAATACGACAATTTTGACTTTTGCTGTAGAAATCTGTAGAACGATTTATGCGGACAGAATATAAAATCAGGTTTATAATATCTACAAACGTAACGAAGGGGAGGCCCGAACAGTTGCGCAATATTTTTAAAACCAGGAGGGGTTGCTATGTTAAGAGAACTGGCAGTGAACACGAGAGTCATCTATTATCTGATGGCACTTCTGGGCATGATCGGAGTGCTGGCAAAAGCAGTGAATCAGCAGACATTGAATCAGATGCTGAAGGCGGCAGGGAATATGTCCAAGAGTACACACCGACTGATAAAACTCGTAAGAGCAAAATACGAACATGCATGTATGGTGCATGACAGTGTAGAGAATACGAATGCATTTGTGGAGAAATATATTTATGAATATAGAGGATTTTTGTTTGGGATTCATACCTGGAGACAGATGCAATTGCTAACGGTGTGGTTTGTTGGAATTCTTGCAACTCTTGGTGCATTCGAATGTTATATTACTTATGGATTTTCAGATGCGGCGTATCAATATATAGAAACAGGATTAGCGGAGATGGTACTCCTTTTTGTTATCAGTCATCTTTCGGACGAACAGTACAAGCTTAATGCTGTCAGGATGTATATGGTGGATTATCTTGAGAATAATTGTGCATTTCACATAAAGAGACAGCGGACTACGGATAGAGAAGAATTGAATGTGATTGCTGCGGAGAATACCGGAAAGCAGGAGTGGGAAGAAAAGAAAGGGGAAAGAGAGATACACAGAGAAGACGACGTACAGATTGGAAATAAAACGAAAGCAGAGAGGACGGAGTTGCCGATCAATATCGAGGGGGAACCAAGAACGGTAGAGCCGGCAAAGAATCCGGCAGGAAATTCAGAGAGAGACTTAGATAGAGATTCAGGAAGAAATGCAGAAAGAGAAGCGGCGATTCGTCAGATATTGGAAGAATTTTTAACATAACGAAAACTAAAATTTCTTGAGCAGCATTTGTAAATAAGGTATAATAAAAAGCAGTTGGTAGCCGCCGGTCATGGAATATCAGGAATGGCGGCAGGGAAAGAAGAACCAACTGCTTTTTTAGGGCTTATAAACATGAAAAGAAAGTAACTGATTAAAACAGGTACAAAGAGTAATAGGAGGAGTTGCCATGTTAAGAATAGGAATGTTGACCAGTGGTGGAGACTGCCAGGCACTTAACGCAGCAATGCGCGGTGTTGTAAAAGGAATTTGCAACAAGCGCAAAGATGTAGAAATCTACGGATTTAAAGATGGATACAAAGGTCTGATCTATTCGGATTTCAATATGTTGACATCAAGGGATTTCTCGGGAATCCTGACACAGGGTGGAACAATTCTTGGTACATCCCGTCAGCCGTTCAAACTGATGCGTGTGCCGGACAAGGATGGAATAGACAAGGTGGAGGCAATGAAGCACACATATCATAAGCTTCATCTAGATTGTCTTGTTGTTCTTGGAGGAAATGGAACTCATAAGACAGCAAATCTTCTTCGTGAGGAAGGACTTAATGTAGTGACACTGCCGAAGACGATCGATAACGATCTGTGGGGAACAGACATGACATTTGGATTCCAGAGTGCAGTTGATATCGCAACAGATACGATTGACAGAATCCATACAACAGCAACTTCCCACAGCCGTGTATTTATTATCGAGGTTATGGGTCACAAAGTTGGTCATGTAACTCTGCATGCCGGAATTGCAGGCGGAGCAGACGTAATTCTTCTTCCGGAGATCCCATATGATATTAAAGCAATCAAGAATGTGATCGACAAACGTACACAGGCAGGTAAGAGATTTACAATTCTTGCTGTTGCAGAGGGTGCGATTTCCAAAGAAGATGCAAAACTGAAAAAGAAAGAGTACAAAGAGAAGCTGGCGAACAGAAAATATCCTTCTATTGCTTACGAACTGGCAGAACAGATTGGAAAAGAGACAGACAAGGAAGTTCGTATCACAGTTCCTGGACACACACAGAGAGGTGGCACACCTTGTTCTTATGACCGCGTATTTGCAACAAGAGTCGGAGCGAAGGCAGCAGAATTGATCCTGAATGAAGAATACGGATATATGGTAGCCATGAGAAATGGTGAGACAGTGAAAGTTCCGTTGGAAGAGGTTGCAGGAAAGCTGAAATATGTTGATCCGAACTGTGGTCTGATCAAAGAAGCGAGAACAATCGGTATCAGCTTCGGAGACGAGGTGTAATTCATGTCATATACGGCGCTATACAGAAAGTTCCGTCCTTCTGAATTCGAAGATGTAAAAGGACAGGATCATATTGTTACAACGCTTCAGAACCAGATTAAGGCGAACAGGATCGGACATGCGTATCTGTTTTGCGGAACGCGAGGAACCGGTAAGACAACGGTTGCGAAAATATTTGCGAAGGCAGTAAACTGTGAGCACCCGGTAAATGGAAGTCCATGCGGAGAGTGTGAGATGTGTAAATCTATCGCTGCCGGTACTTCAATGAATGTGATCGAGATCGATGCTGCATCGAACAATGGTGTTGACAATATCCGTGAGATCCGGGAGGAAGTGACATATCGACCGACAGAAGGTAAGTATAAAGTATACATTATCGACGAGGTGCATATGCTTTCCATCGGAGCATTTAACGCATTGCTTAAGACACTTGAGGAGCCGCCGGAGTATGTTATTTTTATTCTGGCGACGACAGAAGTGCATAAAATCCCAATTACGATTCTTTCCAGATGTCAGCACTATGATTTTAAGAGAATCAGCATTGAGACAATTACAGACCGTATGCGTGATCTGATGCAGACAGAACAGGTAGAAGTGGAAGAAAAAGCACTTCGCTATATCGCAAAGGCGGCAGACGGGTCTATGCGTGATGCACTCAGTCTGCTGGATCAGTGTATTGCATTTTATCTGGGACAGAAGCTGACGTATGATCATGTGCTTGAAGTACTTGGTGCGGTGGATACGGATGTGTTCAGCCGTCTGCTTCGAAAAGTATTGGAAAGAGATGTTGCCGGAGTTCTTGATATCGTGGAAGATCTGGTTATGCAGGGGCGTGAACTGACCCAGCTGGCCGCAGATTTTACATGGTATCTGAGAAATTTGCTTTTGGTTAAAACTTCTGATAATATAGAGGACGTGCTGGATGTGTCTACGGAAAATATGCTGCAGCTCAAGGAAGAATCAAAGATGATCGAACTTGATATGCTGTTGCGTTATATCCGTATATTCTCAGAACTTTCCGGTCAGCTGAAGTATGCAACGCAGAAGAGAGTACTTCTGGAAGTTGCACTGATCAAGCTTTGCACTCCGGCGATGGAGACTGGTCAGGATGCACTTCTGGACAGAATCCGTGCGGTAGAAGACAAAGTAGAGAAAGGACTTGCTGCAGCCGCAGATATGCCGCAGCGAGTTGTTTACGTGAATGGAGATGATGCGTCATTATCCGGATCAGGCGTTGCGGGAAGCAGGAAGGCGAAACCGGAGCTGCCGAATGCAATTCCGGAGGATGTGCAGGAAGTGGTGAAGAATTTCCGTTCTATCGCAGATGAAGCGTCAGGTATGATCAGAGGCTTTCTTAAAAAAGCAAGACTGAGTCTTGGTGGTGACAATCGCTTGCTGATTGTACTGCCAGATGCTATGTCGGCAGATATGGTTGGCAGAGAAGATCATGTGCAGGAACTTGAACAGCTCATTGAAGAGAAGATTGGAAAGAAAGTCGAGGTGGATGTCCGTCATGTAGAAGAGGGCAGACACTTTGAGGATACATTTGTGGACATAGAACAGAAAATAAATATGGAAATAACAGTGGAGGATTAGACATGGCAAAGCGTGGAGGATTTCCAGGCGGCGGAATGCCGGGAAATATGGCGAATCTGATGAAGCAGGCACAGAAGATGCAGCGTCAGATGGAAGAGCAGCAGAAAGAACTTGAGACAAAAGAGTTCACAGCAGCTGCAGGTGGCGGAGCAGTAGAAGTAACTGTATCCGGCAAAAGAGAAGTAACAAAAGTAAAACTTGCAGAAGAAGTTGTAGATCCGGACGACATTGAGATGCTGGAAGACCTGATTGTAGCAGCGACAAATGAAGCACTGCGTCAGGTTGAGCAGGAGACAAATGCAGCAGTATCTAAGATGACAGGCGGATTTGGCGGTCTTGGAGGCGGAATGTTCTAATGGATTACTACAGTAATCAGATCAGCCGTCTGATCGAGGAGTTCTCGAGACTTCCGGGAATCGGGAATAAATCAGCACAAAGACTTGCATTTCATGTGATCAATATGCCGGTAGAACAAGTAGAAGGACTTGCAAATGCGATCGTAGATGCCCGCAAGAATGTCCGTTATTGTAAGGAGTGCTGTACGTTGACGGATAAGGAGATCTGCCCAATCTGCAGCAATCCGGACAGAGATCATAAGACGATCATGGTAGTGGAGACACCGCGTGATCTGGCAGCTTATGAGAAGACCGGAAAGTACAATGGAGTCTATCATGTACTTCATGGAGCAATTTCTCCAATGCTTGGAATTGGTCCCGGGGATATCCGTCTGAAAGAATTGATGGAGCGTCTGCAGGGAGATGTGGATGAAGTGATCATTGCGACGAATTCCAGTCTGGAAGGCGAGACAACAGCAATGTATATCAGTAAACTTATCAAACCGGTCGGAATCAAGGTGAGCAGGATTGCCAGTGGGGTTCCGGTTGGTGGTGATCTGGAATACATTGATGAGGTAACACTGCTTCGGGCATTGGAAGGAAGAACAGAATTGTAAAAGCATTTGAGACACCGGCAGGAGGGACTGGCTATGGCGAAGAAAAAAGTTACATCTTCAGATGTAGCAAAGCGTGCGGGAGTTTCACAGGCAACGGTCTCGATGGTACTCAATAAGAAGTATAACGTTTCTTTTTCAAAAGAAGTAATCCAGAAAGTGGAGGCTGCGGCAGAAGAACTGGGGTATGAACTTCCGAAACGCAGGACACAGCGTGGAGAGCGACGAGAAAAACTGCTTGTTGTCATCAGCCCGAACCTGACAAACCCATACTATGTAATGCTTTTGCAAGGAATTGAATCAAGGGCAACAGAGCAGGGGTTCGGAATCTTTGTCTGTAATACACAGAGAGATTTAAAACTGGAAGAGCGTTATCTGAAAATGATCTCGACTCTGAATGCACAGGGAATTATCTACATGTGCAATCCGGGAAGATGCTTTCTCGGACAGCTCAAAGAAATGTCTGAAAGTATTCCGGTTGTTGTGATCAATAACCAGGAGAAGCATTTGGATGTAGATGCAGTGGAGTTGGACAATACAAAGCTTGGAAGATTAATGGGCAGACATCTTCTGGAGCTGGGTCATCAGCATGTGGCATACATTACACCGCCATTAACTGCAAGACAGAAGCAGAGATTCCGCCGGGTAGAAGGTTTTCTTGATGAATTCAGAAAAGCCGGATATGGCGATCAGGTGATTGTAAAAGAAGCAGATGAAGAATTTGACCGGAATGTTCCGGGAATCGATTCAGAGTACCGCATCGGATATGATCTGACAAAAGAATTGCTCCGGACAGAAAAAGATCTCACCGCAATTGTGGGGCTGAATGATATGATCGCATTTGGGATTATGGATGCACTCCAGGATATGAAGTATAAAGTTCCCGGAGATGTCTCGGTTATGGGATGTGATAATACTTTATTTTCCAAAGTTAAGAAAGTGTCACTTACAACGATCGAGCATTTTGTAATTCATAAAGGAATGGATGCCTGTGATATCATCATGAAAAAGATCAGTTCAAGGGACTGGAAGTATACGGAATTTGAACCGGTCAGTATTTATCATGTGGAATATGAGCCACAGATCGTGGTTCGTGGAACAACGTCTTATGCGAAGACAAAATAGTTAATGTATAGACGCTGGATTATTTAAAAATTAATGTAACTGTTCAGAGCCAACCTCCAAAATGCTACGCATTTCGGAGGTGTGGCGTATCCGCCAAATAAAATTTCAAAAACAGTCTAAAAAATGCAAGCATTTTATACCTTTTTTTGAAATTTTGCTTGGCTCTGAACAGTTACAAATTAATAAAAAATAATAAAATTATTACTAATAAAAACAACAAAAACAAACGATTCTGATTTTAGAAAATGTTGATAAAGCCTTTAAAATAAAGATTTTTATACAGAATAAAAACGATTGATATTAACTAATATTAATAAAAACGGTTAATATGTCGGATTATTAAGTGAAAAATGACTATTAATAATTTTTCAGACAGTTGACCTCAGGTTTTGGAAGCTATATAATCAGCTCATAAACAAACGAATTACTGCTGGAAAAACAGTGAGTTGTATCAGTGGTAAGAGGAAGATTCATGTATAGGAGGACTTAAAAATGAAATTTTTTATCGACACGGCTAATGTAGAGGATATCAAGAAAGCAAATGACATGGGAGTGATCTGCGGAGTTACAACAAACCCGTCTCTGATTGCAAAAGAAGGACGTGTTTTTGAAGAAGTTATCGCTGAGATCGCATCTATCGTAGACGGACCAATCAGTGGAGAGGTTAAGGCTACAACAACAGATGCAGAAGGCATGATCGCAGAAGGACGTGAGATTGCAAAGATCCATCCGAACATGGTAGTTAAGATTCCTATGACAGTAGAAGGCCTGAAGGCTGTTAAAGTTCTTACAGCAGAGGGAATCAAGACAAATGTAACTCTGATCTTCACAGCAAACCAGGCACTTCTTGCAGCAAGAGCAGGAGCTACGTATGTTTCTCCGTTCCTTGGACGTCTGGATGACATTTCTACAAAGGGAGTTGACCTCATTGCAGAGATCGTAGAGATGTTCGAAGTAGCAGGAATTGAGACAGAGATTATCGCAGCAAGTGTACGTAATCCAATCCATGTAACAGAATGTGCACTGGCAGGAGCAGATATTGCAACAGTACCTTACAAGGTAATCGAGCAGATGACACATCACCCACTGACAGATGCAGGTATCGAGAAGTTTAAAAAGGATTATATTGCTGTTTTTGGTGAGTAATCCGGGAAATAACGTTAAGACTGAAAATGGAATCAGAATGGAAATTAAAAAGGAGATATCATGAACAAGTTAGAGCTTATGAAAACTGCGAATGAGATCCGGAAAGGGATTGTAACAGCACTGCATAGCGCAAAGGCCGGACATCCAGGTGGATCTCTCTCAGCAACAGAGATTTTTACATACCTTTATTTTGAAGAGATGAACGTAGACCCAAAAGATCCAAAGAAAGCGGATCGCGATCGTTTCGTTCTTTCTAAAGGACACACAGCTCCGGGATTATATTCTACACTTGCGCAGAAAGGATTCTTCCCGAAGGAAGATCTCGTGACACTTCGTCATACAGGATCTTATCTGCAGGGACATCCGGACATGAAACACATTCCAGGTGTTGATATGTCTTCAGGATCTCTTGGACAGGGAATTTCAGCAGCTGTAGGTATGGCAATCGCAGGAAAGCTTGACAATGCAGACTACAGAGTATACACACTGCTCGGAGACGGTGAGATCCAGGAAGGTCAGGTATGGGAGGCTTCCATGCTGGCAGCGCATAGAAAACTGGATAATCTCGTTGTTATCGTTGATAATAACAATCTTCAGATTGACGGAGCAATTACAGAAGTCAACTCTCCGTACCCGATCGATAAGAAGTTTGAGGCATTTAATTTCCATGTAATCAATATTGATGGAAATGACTTTGATCAGATCGATGCTGCATTCAAAGAAGCAAAGACAGTCAAAGGACAGCCGACAGCTATTATTGCTAAGACAGTAAAAGGAAAAGGTGTATCCTTCATGGAGAACCAGGTAGGATGGCACGGAAGACCGTTGAAACCAGAAGAGTTCGAGACAGCTATGAAAGAATTGGAGGCGTAAGAAGATGGGAAAATCATTAAGAGTTGCTTACGGAGAAGCATTAGTTAAATTAGGACAGAAGAACGATAAGATCGTTGCATTAGATGCAGACCTTGCACACGCAACAATGTCAGCTACATTTGCTGAGGCATTTCCAGATCGTTTCTTCAACGCAGGAATTGCAGAGTGTAATATGATGGGTATGGCAGCTGGATTTGCTCATACAGGATACATTCCATTTGCAAGCACATTTGCTCTTTTCGGATCAGGAAGAGCTTATGAGATCATTCGTAACTCTATTGCATACACAAACACAAATGTTAAATTTGGATTATCTCATTCCGGACTTTCAGTAGGAGAGGACGGAGGAAGTCATCAGTCTATCGAGGACGTTGCTCTTATGAGAGAGATGCCGAACATGACAGTATTTGTACCATGTGATCCTACAGAGATGGAGAAAGCCGTATTTGCAGCAGCAGAGATTGACGGACCAGTTTACATCCGTGTTGCAAGACCTGTTTGTGAGGATATCACAACAGAGGATACACCATTTATCCCGGGAAAAGCTAACATCTTAAAAGATGGTAACGATGTTTGCATCATCACAATGGGACTTATGGTACCAATCGCATTAAAAGCAGCTGAGATGCTTGAGGCAGAAGGAATTTCTGCAGCAGTTGTTAATATGCACACAGTAAAACCTATCGATGCTGAGACAATCCTTGCTATGAACGAGAAGTGCAAAGGTATCGTAACAGCTGAGGAGCATTCTGTGATCGGTGGACTTGGATCTGCTGTAGCAGAAGTCCTTGCAGGACATGCCGGAGCTAAATTCGAAAGAGTTGGTATCCAGGATAAATTCGGAAAATCCGGTAAACCGGCTGAACTGTTTGCAGCTTATGGACTTACAGCTGAGAACATCGTTGAAAAATGCAAAGCAACATTAGCATAAGAATCTGATCAAATTCATTTTATTATATAAAAGGGAGATAAGAATCATGGAAATTTTAAATTATTCATTTGACGGGGAAGGAATGCAGAGAGTATTCGAGAACGAGAAATGGACAGTTGGTATCAAAAACTGGAAACCAGCTAACGACATCACAGGAATCAACAATCTGGAGCGTCACAACAAGACTGATGAGCTTTTCGTACTTGTTGCCGGATCTTGCACACTGATCTATGCAAATGAAGTAGAAGGCGGTCTTGATATCAAGGCAGTTAAGATGGAGCCAAACAAGGTTTACAATATCCCAGCTACACTGTGGCATAACACAGTAACATGCAAGGATACAAAGATGATCCTGATTGAGGACTCCAACACATCCATGGACAACAGCGATATTTTAGATCTGAATGAAGATCAGATTGCTGCTATCAAAGCTTTAGTATAGTATCTTACGTAATGCATTAGCTGCATCGCGACAATAAAACAGGCTCTCTACGACATAATTATGCGAGATTATGTGTTGAGAGCCTTTTTTGTAAAAAAATCCAGACAATTTTGCAATAAATAAGAATATTTATTCATTTATCGGTATTTTATACAATAAGCTTGATGCGGATATTTATAGAAAATTATAAAGGAGGTCGGAAGAAGTGTACAATTTAAAATTTGGCTGTCAGTCCTATCCATGGAAGATGGGAAAGCATTTTGGTCAGTTGCCGAGAATGCTTAAAGTGGCAGCAGAGGCAGGATTTCAGAGCATTGAGTGCGAAATCGACATGCTAGGAACATGGTTCCATGACCCGGAAGGTGTGAAAAAACAGCTTGAGAAATATAACATAGAATTTGCGGCACTTGTTCTTCATCAGGATTGGAATGGCATGGAGGAGACTGTGGAAGAAGCAGCGTTAAGCCGTGAAGCAATTGAATTCGTGAAACATTTTCCAAATGCCAAGATTATGCTGAGTCATCATGCAGGAAATGTACCTAGAGGAGAAGGTGAAGCATTGGCAGAAAGAAGAAAATGTCTGATCAGTTGCATGGCATCTGTAGCGGCTAAGGCAGCAGAGGCAGGAATCGTATGTTGTTTCCATCCGAACAGCGCAAAGAATTCGTTGTTTCGTACAGAAGAAGACTATGAAGCCATGTTTGAGTTGATTCAGCCGACTGCTATTGGCTGGGCTCCGGACGTAGGACATATTGAGAATGGTGGTATGAGTGCAATTGAACAGATGAAAGCACACAGAGATCTGATCCGCCACGTACATTTTAAAGATCGTATAGCTCAGAATGAATGGGCTGTTATGGGAGAAGGAAAGATTGACTATCCTGCAATTATCAAATATCTGGCAGAGACAGGATACCTTGGCTGGATCATGGTGGAAGATGAAAGCCCGGTGCAGAGACAGACAGTGACGGGGTTGTTGCTGAGGACGGAAAAATATATGTGCCGGCAGATTCACAGGTAAGTAATCAGACAGAAGCAGACTTTGCTGGAAGAAGAGATATTTCAGTAAAGATACAAAAAAAGTTTTTTCTCAGGAGGAAAAGAGACTATGAGTATGCATACAGTTGCGGTAATGGGTCTCGGAGTCCGTGGTAAGATTCATCTTCACGGGCTTCTGGAAAATCCAGATTATTATAAAGTAGTAGGCCTTTGCGATATTGATGAGCCTAAGATGAAAGCAGTTGCTGAGGAATACCATCTGGACGATGTACCACTTTTTACGGATGCAGAAGAGATGTTAAAGGAGACAAGACCGGAAATATTTGTATTTGTTACATATCCAGATCTCCGGCTTTCTGTCATTCAACTGGCAGTAAAATACGGTGTAAAAGGAATTTCCTTTGAAAAACCGATGGCTGAGAGTCTTCAGGAGGCAAAGAAAATTGTAAAGTTGTGCCATGATAACGGAATCAAAGCAGTTGTTTGTCATCAGCAGAAATATCTGTCCCAGATGCAGACACTAAAGAAACGTATTGAGGACGGCGAAATTGGCGAGATCACAAAAATACATGTAGAGTGTCAGGCCTGGTTCAGCCAGCTTGGAAACACACTATGTAGACTATATTCTCTGGGCGAATGGCGGACATCGTGCAAAATGGATATGTGGACATGTACACGGTCCGATTTGTCTGGATGATAACCATCCGGCACCAGATTACCTGCTTGGTACTATGGAACTGGAAAATGGAGTACATGCTTATGTAGAGTGTGGATATCTTGCAGAGGCTCACAACCCACCGGAGTATGGAAGCAGTGATAATCGTCTGACTGTTTATGGTAAAGAAGGTTATGTATATGCTGAGACAGACGGGTTCTGGGGAGCATGCACAAAGGCTACAAATGGTCGTCTGATAGAAGGAAAGGATCCAGGCTGGAGAAACCATCAGCAGATTCCGATTCAGACACCTTACTATACAGAGTTTGCAGAGTGGATGGAGGATGATTC